>Ga0209254_10000021_pt1 | contig 86037 bp, 76 predicted proteins | sample FrelakmetDIP11DI_FD_187148 | JGI IMG/M metagenome (GOLD analysis project Ga0209254, IMG submission 187148) | Freshwater lake sediment microbial communities from the University of Notre Dame, USA, for methane emissions studies - DIP11 DI (SPAdes)... | ecosystem: Environmental > Aquatic >...
CACGCACGCGCACACAACGTGCGCGCCGCGGTCGGTCGGATCGGTTCTGCAGCAGCCATCACGGAAGAAGCCGGTGAGCGGCACGTGGCTGCAGTCGGCGAGCGGTTCGCCGAAGACGTTCTTCGCCTCGGACACGTCCATGGCGGTCCCCCCGCGTGTTCGCGTTTCGGCGCATGCTACACCGCCCGAGCGGTCGCGGGTGGGCGACCGGCCAGAGCGAAACCGCGCCACCGCGGTTCTGCCTGGAATCGGGGGCACGAGGGGCACGCCCCTCGTAGCGAGGCGACTGGACGGAGGACCGCCGCGGCGCCCGGGGAACGCAGGGCCGCGTCCCCCGGGGCTTTGCCGCTACGGCTAGAGCGCGCGCAGCGCGCTGATCACGGGCGCGAAGAAGTAATCGCCGCCTTTCAGGGTGACGAAACCCGAAAAACTCGTCGCCTGCCGCGGCGTCGCCGGGTCGCCCCAGTGCAGCGGGCAGCGCTGCTGGTTCGCGCCGACGCTTCCCTCACCGATCACGGGGTCGATGCCGGGCTGGCCGCTCGCGGCCGTCGCCTGCGGGAACTCGGGGTTGTTCGCCCAGGTCTGCTGTGTGAACTCGAACTGGTTGGCGATGTTCGCCTGGTAAGCCATGAAGAGCAGGCCCACGCCGCCTTCGGGACGATCAGCGAGCCCCGGCTCGCGCTCGCCGTAGGTGATGCCGCGCCTCGCCATGATGTGCGCGCGCTCCTGCGCGTCCGTCTGCTGGAAGCCGCCGCTGCCGCGCGGGTTCGTCTTGCGGATGTGCGCGTGCAGCGGGCACTTCACGCCGTCGCGGTCGTCGGCATAGTTGAAGTTGTTCGGCACGCCGCCGCCAACGCCGGCCTTCTTGCGCAGCACGACGGGGGTGCCGTCCTCGAACCTGCCGACCATCATCGCGCCTGCGAGCTCGCGATCCTCGCCGGAGAGGCCGAGCTCGTCGGCGAGCTCCTCCTCGCGCCGCTTGAAGCGCAGCACGTTCTGCTCCAGCTTCCGGAAGACGAACAGGCTCCCCGACGCCTTGGGCTGGGCCGCACTGCCGTTGGTCACCAGCACCTGCGACAGCGGGAACGCCGGATTCCACATGGACGTGCCGTCGTTCAGCAGCTTCTCCTGCTCCGCGTCCTCGGCGATCAGTATCGGCTGGCTGCGGCCGTCGACGTAGCCGAAGTGCTCGATGCCGTCGCCGCGGTCGTTGCGCTGCTGGTTGCCCACCTCCTCGCCGACCACCGTGACGCCCACGGCTTCGAGCGACTCGACGACGCTGTCGCGCTCCGCTTGCAGCCGCGCGACGTCGACGTCGGCGAGGAGCAGCATCGCGTGCACGCCGTTCTTGAAGTAGGACTCCCAATGCTGGAACAGGTCAGCCGCAGACTGGCCGGGGCGCGGGGACATCCGCTGCTGCATGCCCTCGCGGAAGGCGACGTCGGCGGGCGCCTGCGCTTCCGCACCGAGCGCCTTGTATCCGGCGAACGAGAGGAAAAGGCAGCGCACCGTGCCGCCGTCCTTGCCCGTCCTCTTGAAGTCCTCCGCCTCCTTGAGCTGCTGCCGCGCGGTCTTGAGCTGTCCGCTCAGCTGGTGGATCGCGCCCTTGATCGCCGCCTTCTTCGCGGGATCGAACCTGAGGAAGAGGTGGATGGCGTGGTTGCGCCCGTGGCCCTTGAGGATGTTCGCCTGCAGGTCGTCGAGCAGTGCGCCGACGGCCTTGTCGTTCTGCGTCCATTTCAGGGGTTGGTCGAGAGGCGGCAGGGTCATGTCGTTCCTTCCTTGTGCTGTGGTTGCTGTCCATCGCCGCGTCGGCGTCTCCATTACGGGGCGCGAACGCGACGCGACGAAGCCACGGCGCGGCGCCGGCGCAGGATCGCGACGGGCGCGCGCGTCATGCCGATGGCATGAACAAGGTACGTCACCCGGCGCCGCCGGACAATGACTCGGACGAGCTAGGCGTTAGGGCCTAGCTGGTTGTCCACGCCACGAGGGGCAGGCCCCTGGCTGACCCCGATGTCGGGAAAACCGCTGACGGCCCGGTTTTCTCTCGTGCCGGGCCGGCGCCCGCGGAAGCAAGGCCGCGCGCGGGCCGAGCGCGGGGATCAGATGGCGGACAGCGTGTAGGCCGAGCCGTAGCGACCGAAGTCGTGGCTGGTGACACCGTGGCGCTGCGAGCCGGTGAACGTCGCCGGGGGTTCGACCGACACCACCTTCACGATCACGCTCGCGCCGGGCTTGACGAGTCCGGCGTGCACCGCGGCGAGCGCGAGCGCCGAGTCGCCCGTGTACACGTCCGTCCCCCAGATCGGCCCCTGGTCGGCCCCGGTGACGCGGAAATAGTAGGTCGAGCCGACGGGCTCGCAGAGGTCGAGCATGTTCGCGGGCGCGTCCGAGGCGAGGAAGCCCTGCTCCGCGAGCTCGCGGATCTGCGCGGGTGAGAGGCGCCCACGGCGGTCGAAGTAGGCGACGAGCTCCTGGATGGCCTTCATGACGATGTCCTCGATCGCAGCGGGCGTCAGGCGCGCTGCATCTGCAGCACGCGCCCGTAGGGCGGACGGAACGAAGGCGAGCCGTTCGCCGGCAACAGCCACAGCAGCGAGTAGGGCATCGCCTCCGCCGGAAGCGCGACGTCGCCATCGGTGATCGCGACCACGGCGCGCGTCTGTGGATCCTCGGCGAGATGCAGGAGCGCGGGCGACAGGTCGCTGCCGCCGTAGCCGGTCACCTGGTACTGCGCGAGCGCCTCAGGCGCGACGAAGTCGTCGGCGCTCACGGTCGTGTCGCACTGGACGATGCGCACCTGGTCGACCCCGACCGCGTCGCAGAAGTCGGCGAGCGCACCGAGCGCGCGCGGGATCTCCGCCGCCATCGACGCGCTCGTGTCGAGCACCACGTTCAGCAGCCAGCCCTCGCGACGCCGGCCCGGCAGCACGATGTCGTCCCGGTCGACACTGCGCCGCGACGGTCGGCTGAAGGTGCGCTCGCCCGGCGCAACCGATTCGAGCCAGCGCTGCAGTGCCGACTCCCACGGCGTGCGGTAGATGCCACGCAGCGCATCCACGACCAGCGTCGTGCCGCCGCCCTCAACGCCACGCCCCTGCATCGCGCCCATCGCCTTCGCGAGCGCGAGCGCCTTGGCGGCCAGCTCCTTCATCTTCTCGGCCCTCGCGGCCTGCTCGTTCGCCTCGTCCGGGTACAGCTCGCGCTCGAGCCCGTCCGCAAGGACGTCGCCGCCGTCCTCGGGCGCTGCATCGTTCTGCGGCTGCGCCCGGCCGCGCCCACCCTTCCCGCCGGGGCCCGGGAAGCGCTGTCCCGCGCTCATCGGCCGGCCTTCCCACACCTGCGAGCGCGACGCGACTTCGTTGCCCTTGCGCCGCATCTCGAGGACGATCTCCTCGGCGGAGCGCTCGCGCGCGCCGGGCATGTCGAGGCCGCCGGCGGGGATGCTCTGAAAGCCGAGCGCGACGCGCAGCATGTCGTTGATGATGTAGTCGTGCGCGTAGTTGAACTCGAGCCGGTCGGCGCCGCGCGCGCGGTCGTGGGTGCGCAGCGCAAGGTGCAGCATCTCGTGCGCGAGCACGAACACCAGCTCGTTCTCCTTGAGGCGCGCGACGAACGCGGGATTGGCGACCAGCCGCCCCGACGCGAACACGCCCATCGTCGGCACGCGGTCGTCGAGCATCACGCGCGCCGCAGCGGCGAGGCCGGCGAGATGCGGGAACGGCACGGTGACCATGCGCAGGCCGCGCTCGATGCGCTCCAGCGAGACGCGCTCCGCCTTCGCGGCAGCAGCGGCGCTCACAGCTGGGTGACCTTCTTGAGCAGGTCGAACATCGCCGCGTCCGCGCCGAGCGCGCCCCACTTCTCGACGAGGTCGGTCACCAGCGTGAGCTGGTGCTCCGGCGGCAGGCTCTTCAGAAAGCGGTTCACCGTGCGCGGCTTGAGGCCGGTGAGCCGGTCGTCGCGCACCACGCGGCGGATGCAGTCGAGGATGAACCAGCGCGCGGCGTCGCCCTGCGGCAGCAGCTTCGGATCCGCGATGTACGCCTCGAGCGGCCGCATCGGCGCGATCGCTTCCTCGGCGAGCGCGCAGAACACCGCCGCGTCCTCCGGCGAGAGCCGGCCGAAGGCGAGCGCGCGGCGCGTCTCGCGGGTGAGCACGCCCGCCGCCTCGCTCATGTCGAGGGCGCGCGAGAGCGCCGCCCAGGCGCGCGGCGTCGAGAACGGGCCGGGGTCCGCGGGCACCGGCCGCGCGAGGGCGTCGGGCATGTAGTGGATGAACGAGCGCACGTCGGCCCGCACGCCGTTCTTCGCCGCCCACGCCTGCCACTCGTCGACGTCGACCCGCAGGTGCAGGATCGTGACGCGGTTGACGAGCGCGGAGCTCATGGAGCGAACGAGTGCGCGGTCCTGCACGCGGTTGCCGGCGGCGACGACCCAGGTGCCCGGCGGCAGACTGTGCTCGCCGAGCCGACGCTCCAGCAGGAGCGAATAGAAGGCCTTCTGCACGTCCGGCGCGCAGGCGGGCAGCTCGTCGAGGAACAGGCAGAACGGCTCCGGCCGCTCGGGGAGCAGCAGGCGCGGCGGGCAGAAGACGCTGCGCTCGCCGACGATGCGCGGGATGCCGGAGACGTCCTCGGGCGCGATCTGCGTGCCGAGCAGCGAGCGGCAGGGCAGGTTCGCCTCGCGCGCGGCCTGGTAGACCATGTCCGACTTGCCGACGCCCGGCGGCGCGAGCAGCAGGAAGCTCTGCTCGTGCGCCATGCACTGGATGAGCTTCTTCGCCTGCTGCAGGGTGATGGTCTCGTCGAGCGGCGAGGAAGCGGCGTGCATGCGGGTGGCCTTGGGGTCGATGGAGAGGGCTCGGGCGCGATCGGCGCCGAGATGGTGGCGGTCAGGCGCGTTTCAACTTGGAGCGTGCGGCGCCGGAACCGTTCGCCGCGGGCGCACGACAACGAAAACCGCGTGCGCGACCGCATAAGCGGGTGCGGCAAAGCCCCGCAGGTACCGACAGCCGCCGTCGTGCGCCCGGAGGTTGCATGCCAGAGGGGATCCGTCCGCGTCTGTCCGTGCGGCTGCGTCAACGTGCGAGCAGCGGCGGCGTTGACAGGCCGCAACGCGGGCGAGCACCGCGCAGGGGAACGAAGAGCTCGCCCCGGCGCGGGGGCGCGCGGTCAGCCGCCGCGCAAGAGCTGGCGATGCTGGCTCGCGAGCGTCTCGAGCAGCTGCTTGCGCCGCACCGGATCCACGTCCATGGCGCCGAGCGTCGCGCTCACGCGCGGCAGCAGCGCGGGCAACATCGCGGCAAGCTTCGCGCGCTCCGGCGCGTCCTTCGGCTTCAGGCTCCAGACGAGGTCGATCAGCGTCTGCACGGCCTGCTGCCATGCCGGGCTCACCGAGCCGTGGCGCGAATAGGTGCGTGCGAGCAGGTCGCGCATGTCGCCGCGCAGGAACGCGTCGATGCTGGCGGGCAGTTGCACGCCGACCAGCGCCGAGGCCACGGCGCGCGCGGCGGCCACCTCGGCGGCGGGCAGCACGGCTTCCGGCTGCGGCGGCGGAGATGCGGCGACGGCCTCGGGCGCGGTTGCCGGCACGGGCTCCGGCGAGGCCGCTGCGAGACTCGGTCGCGACTCGACGGCAGGCGCGGCGGGCGCGATGTGCAGCGCCTGCATGACATGGTTCACGGCCACGTAGAAGTCGCGCACCGGGCCGGTGAGCCCCTCCTCGAGCAGCGGCCGCACTGCCCGCTGCGCCCGGCTCTCGATCCGGCACTTCGCCAGTCCTGCGTAGACCGCGTGGGCGATGGCCACCGGGCCGATGGGGTTGTGGCCGTCCTCGAGCGCGGGTCGCGACAGCAGCGTGCAGAAGCGGCGCGCCATCTCATCGAGCTCGGCGACGGCACGCGACTTGAGCAGCACCGACAGCTTGATGACCGCGACCTCGTTCTCGAGGACGTTGGTCTTGAGCATCGCGAGCGTCTCGCGGTCGAGCTCCTCGGCGCTCGGCCCGCCGACGAGCAGCGACGCGGCCCGCGCCTCGAAGCGCGCCGCGAGCTCCTCGCGGAAGCCGCTGAAGAAATCCTCGCGCTCGTGGAAGAGCCGATGCGCCGCGGCGAGGCACTGCTCGCGCTCCTCGCGGTCCTTGCCCTGCGCGCCGACCTCGGCGAGGTGCTTCGCCATGGCGTCGAGCATCGGGCCGAGCGCACCGGCGAGCTTGCGCTCGGCGGCGAGCCGGCACTGCGTCAGGACGACCTTGCGGTCGACGGCAGGCGCGGTGGCGGCAATGGACATGCGTGGATGCTTCCCGGAGCGAGCGCGCGCTCCCCCGGCCTCATCCCCGCGGGCGGCCTTGCACGCACCATGGCGAAGTCTAGGTCCGGCAAGGCGGCGAGCCGAAGGGAATCTTTGGCGTCGGCGCGGCTCCCTTTCTCCGGCGAAGCCTTCGCGCCGAGGTTGGCGCGCTGCCGTTGCACGCGCAGGCCGTCTTGTCTCGACGTGCTGCTCTCGGCTGGCGGGTCAGGCAGTGCCGCCGACGGTGATGCCGTCGAGGCGCAGCGTCGGCTGGCCGACGCCCACCGGCACGCTCTGCCCGTCCTTGCCGCAGGTGCCGACGCCGGTGTCGAGCGCCATGTCGTTGCCGATCGCGGACACGCGCGTGAGCGCGTCGGGACCGTTGCCGATCAGCGTCGCGCCCTTCACGGGATACTGCACCTTGCCGTCCTCGACGAGATACGCCTCGGTGCACGAGAACACGAATTTGCCGCTGGTGATGTCGACCTGCCCGCCGCCGAAGTTGACCGCGTAGAGGCCGCGTTCGACACCGGCCAGGATCTCCTGCGGATCCCGGTCGCCGCCGAGCATGTAGGTGTTCGTCATGCGCGGCAGGACCACGTGCTGGTAGCTCTCGCGACGGCCGTTGCCCGTCAGCGGCATCTTCATCAGCCGGGCGTTGAGGCTGTCCTGGATGTAGCCGCGCAGGATGCCGTCCTCGATCAGCACCGTGCGCGAGGTCGGGTTGCCCTCGTCGTCCATGGAGAGCGACCCGCGGCGTCCGCTGATCGTGCCGTCGTCGACCACCGTGACGCCCTTCGCCGCGACGCGCTTGCCGATGCGGCCGGTGAAGGCCGAGCTGCCCTTGCGGTTGAAGTCGCCTTCGAGACCGTGCCCGATCGCCTCGTGCAGCAGCACACCGGGCCAACCGGGGCCGAGCACGACGCTCATCGTGCCCGCCGGCGCCGGTCGCGCCTCGAGGTTGGTGAGCGCCACCGACACCGCCTTGTCGGCATAGTCCTCGAGGATCGCATCGGTGAAGTGCGCGTAGTCCGTGCGACCGCCGCCGCCCGCCGAGCCCTGCTCGCGACGCCCGCCCTGCTCCGCGATCACCGTGACCGAGAGGCGCACGAGCGGGCGCACGTCGGCCGCGAGCACGCCGTCGGAGCGCGCCACCAGCACCACTTCGTAGACGCCGCCGAGGCTCGCCATCACCTGCACCACGCGCGGGTCCTTGGCGCGGCAGCGGCGCTCGAGCCGCTCGAGCAGGCTCACCTTCGCGCCCGCATCGAGCGAGGCGAGCGGGTCGATCGCCGGATAGAGCGTCTTGGCGAGGCCGCCCCGCGGCGCGGGCATCATGTTGCGGCCACCGGAGCACGCGATCGCGCGGGTCGCGGTCGCGGCGTCCTTGAGCGCGCGCAGGCTGATCTCGTCGGAATAGGCGAACGCGGTCTTGTCGCCCGAGATCGCGCGCACGCCGACGCCCTGGTCGATGTTGAAGCTGCCCGACTTGACGATGCCTTCCTCGAGACTCCAGCCCTCGCTGCGCAGGTACTGGAAGTAGAGGTCGGCGTAGTCCACGCCGCGGGTCATCAGCGTGCCGAAGACGCGATCGAGCTCGCTCGTCGCGAGGTCGTACGGCGCGAGCAGCACTTCGTTCGCGGTCTCGAACAGCGCCCCCTGTGCGGCGAGGGTCGGACTCTCGATGATCTTCATGGCGGCGGGATCCTGCGGGAACCGGCCCGCCGGACGGCGGACCGAAGCCGAAGGATTCTAAGGCCCGCAGCGGGCGCTGGAACCGAGGACCGCGACCAAAGCGCATAGCCCTTCCTCGTCAGGCACTTAGCTGCCATCACGGACCCCGCGAGGGGGTGGAACGGGCGCCCCGGGGCCGGGCGCCGCCGCTGGTGCAGGGGCTACAGCCGCCGGTGCTGGAGCGCGGGCAGGCTGCCGCGGGCGCGTGCCTGCACCGCGGGATCGAGGTCGGCGACCACCACCCCGGGGCCTTCCTCGCTGCGCTCGGCGAGGATCGCACCCCAAGGATCGACGATCATCGAGTGGCCCCAGGTGCGCCGGCCGCTCGCGTGGCGTCCGCCCTGCGCCGGCGCGAGCACCCACGCGAGGTTCTCGATCGCCCGCGCACGCAGCAGCGTCTCCCAGTGCGCGCTGCCGGTGGTGTAGGTGAACGCCGACGGCACGAACGCGAAGTCGAACCCGCCGAAGGCCCGGAAGAGCTCGGGGAAGCGCAGGTCGTAGCAGATGGTGAGGCCGGCGCGACCGAAGGGCGTGTCGACCGCGACGGGACGATCGCCCGCCGTAACGCTGCGCCCCTCGTCGTACTGTTCGGACTCGGTGCGGAAGCCGAACAGGTGGATCTTGTCGTAGCGGGCGACGCGCTCGCCCGCGGGGTCGAAGACGAGGCAGGTGTTGTGCACGCGGCCCGGCGTCGCCGCGACGAGCGGCACCGAGCCGCCGACGAGCCAGAGCCGGTGCCCGCGTGCCGCCGCCGCGAGGAACGCCTGCATCGGCCCCTCGCCGTCGCGCTCCGCGACCGCGAGCTTGTCGCTCTCCTCGCGCCCCATGAAGCCGAAGTTCTCCGGCAGGGCGACGAGCTGCGCACCCAGTCCGGCCGCTTCCGCAATCAGCGTCGCAGCGGCGGCCAGATTGGCAGCCACGTCGGGGCCGGAGACCATCTGCACGACACCGGCGCGCACCGACTTCATCGCGCCGCCTCCGACGGGGCGAGCATCGAGTGCATCTCCGGCGCATCGAGCCTTGCGACGCGTTCCACCTTGGGATCGTCCCAGGCCCCGGTGACCCGGTACTCGTAGGCGAGCATCTGCCCGATAGGCTCCTTGAGCACACGCTGCGCCACCAGCGCGCCGAGCCCGACCACCGGGTTGATGAGCGCGAGCCCCGCCGCGGCGGCGACGTTGTCTGCGATCGAGGGCACGACGCGCACGCGGAGGTCCTGGGTCTCGTCGCTCAGGCTCGCGATGCCGCGCATGGTGACGCTCGCGGCCGGGCCGACCATGATGAAGTCGGTGGTGGACAGCACGCCACGCGCGATCATCGCGTTCGCCGCGAGCGTGTCGAAGGCGAAGCCCTCGCTGAACACGTCGCGGAAGTCGAGCGTGATCCGCCGCGGCAACGCCTGCAGCGAAAGCACGCCGAGCAGCTTGCCGATGCCGGGCTTCACGCGCAGGAACTGGCCGCGCGAGGCGGTGAGCTTCGCGTTGCCCATCAGCGTCAGGAAGTCGATGGCATAGATCGGTCCGTTCCAGCTTACCTTGCCCTCGAGGCTGGCGGTGCCGCGGGCCACGGTGTGCGGCAGGCCGATACGGTCGAGATACGCCCCGACGTCCGACGAATCGATGTCGAAGCTGACCTCGGTACGCTGCGGTGTACTGCCCGCCGCACGCCAGGTGCCCTGCAGTCGCACCGCCCCCTCCGGCGCCACCACGTCGAGCCGTTCGATGCGCCACTCGTCGCGCGCGTTCACCGCTGACACCTCGAGCCGCCCGAGCGAGTGGCCGCCGAGGCGGAAGTCGTCCGCGACGACGTCGAGCGCCGGCAGCTCCTCGAGCGTGCGTCTGCCCGGGTTCGGATCGGAGGTGGGCGGCGGGATGGAGAGCGTCTTGAAGCGGGCTGCAACGGCGCCCTGCCCCTCCGCGCGATAGGACATCGTGCCGTTCACCTCGCGCGCGCTCACCTGCGCCTGCCAGCTGCGGGACTCGATCTGCGACACCAGTGCAACCTCGTGCAGGCGGCGCCCCGCCACCACCAGCTCGTCCACCTTCAGGTCGAGCGCGCGCAGCTCGCCGGTGCCCGCGGCGCGCTCGTCGCGCACGAGCGGCAGCAGCTGATCGATGTCGAGCGACGCGAGCCGGCCGGTCACGGAGATACCCGACTCGCGCGGCAGGACGGCCTGCGCGTCGCCGATGGCGATACCCATGCGCTCGAGCACGGGCTCGTTACCGGCATCGGGCCGCAGCAGCGCCTTCACGTTCGCGATGCTGCCGAGGCTCGCGACGACGGTGTCGCGCCGCTGCCGGTCGCGGCCGTCGCCGGCGAATGCCACGCTGCGCTCGAAGCGCGACGGCCAGGTCTCCGCGGCCGTCTTGCCGAACGGCGCCGGAAGGTCGATCGCGACGCCCTGCAGGTTGCTCTCCACCACCAGGTCCGTCGCCTTGCCGCGCACCGTCCCGGCGACGCGATACGCCGTCGTCCCCTGCACGCGCGCGGCGAGCGGCGATTGGATGCGGCGCGTGAGCTCGGCCACCGAGGCCGTGCCCTGCGCGGTGAACGCGACCGAGTGGTCCTCGCGCGTGGCGACGGAAACGGAGACCGGACCACCGAGCACCTGGGCCGTCACGTTGCGCGCGTTCACGCCCTGCTCGCTGAACGCGATGGTGCCTGCGACCTGCGAGAGCGGCGGCTCGTCGCCCTTGAGGACGATGTTGCTGCCGGCGAGCTGCACCGTGCCTGCGATCTTCGTCTGGTCGAGGTGCTGGAGCGGCAGCTCGAGACGCATCGCGAGCTTCACGCGGCCGTCGACGGAGACTCCGGCGAGTCCGTTGCCGGTCATGGCGGCGAGCGGACTCGCGCCCGCATAGCGAAGCAGCTCGGCGGCGGGCACGTCCGTTCCGCCCTCGACGACGAGCACGTGCGGTCCGCCGACGAGCCGGTCCATCGACGCCTGCACCGGCCCGAGCGCGATGCCCAGCGTCCTGCCCGCCGTGGCGCTGATCTCCAGCTTGCGTCGTTCGAACCTGAGCGTGCCGGCGATGCCCTCGATCGGCGGCCAGTCGGGCGCGAAGTGCAGCACGCCGCCCGCGACCTTCATCGACAGGTCGAAGTGCCCTTTCGCCGGATCGTCGAACGGGAAGTCGTGGGGATCGCCCTTCAGCCGGAGCTTGAGGTCGCTGAGGGTGCCGGCGCGGATCGCCGTGCGCAGCCATTCCCCCGCGCCGCCGTGCAGGTGCGGCACGAAGCGGAACGCCGCGCGCGCCTCGGCACGCGTGCCGTCGATCGCGAGCTCGAGGCCGCCGTCGGCGGTGCCGGGCGTCTTCCAGCGTCCGCGCGACGTGCCGGCGGCCTCGGGACCGGAAAACGCGAAGTCCTCCCAACGCGCATCGAGCACGTCGCCCTGCCGCTTCCAGGCGACGCGCCCGGCCACGCTGTCGAGCACGATCGGACGCTCGACCGTCGCGTCGGCGAAGAGCGACGGCCAGGCCAGCGTCGCCTGCTTCGCGTCGAGCCGCACCGAGCCCGAGTCCTCGTCGAGATCGAAGCTGCCGGCGAGTCCGGTCGCGCCCGGCGCATGGCCGTGCGGCTTCAGGCCGAGGCGTTCGAACTGCCCGCGTGCGCCGAAGCGGGCCGGCGCGTCCGCCGCTCCCTGCCACTTGAAGACGAAGTCGGCGAGGTGGCCGACCGGCTCCGAGACCTTGAGCATCTCCCGCACCGGCAGCGGCAGCGGCAGGCGTTCGGCAAGCGCGGCGAGCGGCGCGAGCTCGAGCGAGGCGGAACGGAGCTCGCCGACGCCGTCGCTGCCCTCGCCGCGCGGCTCCCAGCGCAGCGTGAAGTCGCTAGGCGCGAGCGGCGGCTCGCCGCGCAGGCCGAAGGCGAGGTCGCGCCCGAAGATCTCCCTGCCCGGCTGGCGACCGCGCAGGAAGGACAGAAAGCCGGTGCCGGGCTGCAGCCCGCGCGCCCCGATCCGCCCGTGGAGCGTGTCGAGCTCGATCTGCGGCAGGTCGGCCGCCAGGCGTGCGGCGACGCCTGCGAGCGCGACGTCGGCAACCGCCTCGGTGAGGTGCGCGTCCTTGAGGCCGAGCCACAGGCGCACGCCGCCCTTGCCGCTCTGCACCGCAAGCGGCGCGTCGATCCAGGGGTTCCACGCCGCGAGGTCGATGCGATCGACCTCGGCGTAGAGGCGCCCGTTCCACTCGGCGAGCTGGTCGAGCGTGCGGCCGCGCAGTTCGCCGCGCAGGTCGATGCCCGAGGCGAGCGCGTCCGGCGGCTGCGCGCGCAGCGCGAAGCGGTGCGCGCGGCCGCGATTGACGAGATGGAGCTCGACGGCGTCCAGGGCGAGCGGCGGCGCGCCGCGCAGGTCGTCGTGCCACTCGACGCGCGCGCCGCGCACCGCGACCTCATGCTGCCGCAGCACCCAGTTGATGAAGTCGTGGTTGTCGCCGAGCAGGACCCCGGCGACGTAGAGATGGTTGCCGGCGTCGCGCCGCACGACCAGGTCGGCGCCCTCGATCGCGAGCCAGCTGAAGCGGACCTCGGCGAAGAGCACGCTGCGCCAGCCGATCGCCCCTTCGAGCCGCGGCAGCGAGAGCGCGAAGCGCCCCTGCTTGTCGTAGAGGCGCAGGTCGTCGACGACGAGGTGCGCGTGCCCCCCCTGCCAGTCGGCGGCCACGTGGCCGATCGTGACCTGCTGGCCGAGGCTGCGCGACAGGGCTGCGGCGAGCTGGGGCCGGTACTCGTCGACGCGCGGCAGGATCAGGTAGCGCACCGCGACGATGCCGAGCGCCGCGACGAAGTACGCGGCGATCAACGCCGCGGCGAGCCCCTTGAGGACGCGCACGACGCGCAGCGTGCGCCGCGCCTCCTGCACGGGCTCGGCGTCGGTGTCGGCGATCAGGGGCGCGCTCGACAGTCTGGCGGGCCTGGACGTGGGTGGGGGACCGCGGCTTCGCACGCGCTTCGCGCACGCGCGCCCATGACGCCGGCATGCGCCATCGCCCCCGGCATCCGCCGCCCGGCACCCGCGTTCCTACCGATGCCGGCGGCACGGCCGCGGCGACGCGCGGCGCTTTTCGGCAGAATTCTACTTCACCCGGCTGTCGTCACCCTTGCCCGGAACTCGCGACCGGGAAAAGTGGCGCCGGAGAGCCGTTCCCCCCGCGCGCCCTGCCCACGGTACCCTCGAGCGCCCCATGTCCATCCCGGTTCCGCACGCCTCGCCCGAAGCCGCCCGCACCGAGCCGCGCGCGGTCGTGGACACGCTCCGCTGGAGCCGCTTCGCGCAACGCCTGCTCGCCGCACGGCCCGAGCTCGCCGACGAGCTGGCCGCGGCCGAGACCGGACCGTGGCAGTCCGACGGCATGCGCGCCTTCCTGGCGACGAAGCCGATCGCCGATGCGGCCGCGCTCGGCTCGCGGCTGCGCGAGCTGCGGGCGCGCGTGCTGCTGCGCACCGCGCTCCGCGACCTCTCCGCACGGGCGTCGCTCGAGGAAGTCGTCGCGACGATGAGCGACCTCGCCGCGGTCGCGATCGCCGTCGCCCTCGACTGGTGGACGGCCGCGCTCGAGTGCGACCACGGCGTGCCCACGGGCGAGAGCGGCCGGCAGCCGCTCGTCGTCGTCGGCATGGGCAAGCTCGGCGGCCGCGAGCTGAACGTCTCCTCCGACATCGACCTCGTCTTCGTCTACCCGGAGGAGGGCGAGACGCGCGGCGCGCCCGCCGGCCGCGAGCTCTCCAACCACGAGTTCTTCGTCCGCCTCGGCAAGAAGCTCATCACGACGCTCGCCGACCGCACCCACGAGGGCCAGGTGTTCCGCGTCGACATGCGCCTGCGGCCGTGGGGCGACGCCGGGCCGCTCGCCTCGAGCTACGAGTCCATCGAGGCCTACTTCCTCGCGCAGGGTCGCGAGTGGGAACGCTACGCGTGGATCAAGGGCCGCGTCGTCGCCGTCGCAGGCGGCGGCCCGGCCGAGATCGCGCGGCGCAGCGCGGAGCTCGAGGCGCTGGTGCGGCCGTTCGTCTATCGCAAGTACCTCGACTACGGCACCATCGCCGCGATCCGCGCGCTGCACGCGCAGATCCGCCAGGAGGTGACGCGGCGCGACCTCGCGGACCACATCAAGCTCGGCCCGGGCGGCATTCGTGAGATCGAGTTCATCGCGCAGGCGTTCCAGCTGGTGCGCGGCGGGCGCGTCACCGCCCTCCGGCTGCAGAGCACGCTCGCCGTGCTCGACGAGCTCGTGCGGCGCGGCCAGCTCGATGCGGCGGTCGCCGAGGAGCTTGCCGCCGCCTACGTGTTCCTGCGCCGCCTCGAACACCGGCTGCAGTACCTCGACGACGCACAGACGCACGCGCTGCCGGCGGGCGACGACGACCGCGCGCTCGTTGCCGAGGCGATGGGCTTCGGCGACTGGCACGCGTTCCAGACCACGCTCGCCGGCCATCGCGCGCGCGTCTCGCGCCACTTCGACGCGACGCTTGCCGAGCGCGACGCCGCGACGAGCGATTGCGACGCCGTGTGGAACGGCGACGGTGACCGAGGCGCGTGCGAGGCGTCGCTCGCCGCCAGGGGCTACCGCGACCCGGCCGCATCGCTCGCGCGCCTGCGTGCGCTGCGCGACTCGAGCCGCTACCGGCAGCTGCCCTCGGCGAGCAAGGAACGCGTTGACGCGCTCGTCCCGCGCCTCATCGAGGAGGCGGCGAAGACGCCCGATCCCGGCCTCACGCTCGCGCGCGGGCTCGACCTCGTCGAGACGGTGAGCCGGCGTGCCGCCTACCTCGCGCTGCTCAAGGAGAACCCGCAGGCGCTCGAACGCGTGGCGCGGCTCGTCGGCGCCTCGCCGTGGGCGGCGGAGTACCTCACCCGGCACCCGATCCTGCTCGACGAGCTGCTCGACGCGCGCCTGATCGCCGCGACGCCGGACTGGCTCGCGTTCTCCCGCGACCTCGCGCGCGCCGCCGAAGAGCTCGCGAACGACAACGAGCGGCTGATGGACGTGATGCGCGAGCTGCACCATGCGGCCGTGTTCCGGCTGCTCGCGCAGGATCTCGCGGGCCTCCTCACCATCGAGCGGCTCGCCGACCATCTCTCGCTCGCCGCCGACCTCGTGCTCGCACACACGGTGGAGATCTGCTGGCGGCAGGTACGCGCGCGCCATCGCGAGTGCCCGCGCTTCGGCGTCATCGCCTACGGCAAGCTCGGCGGCAAGGAGCTCGGCTACGCCTCCGACCTCGACCTCGTGTTCGTGTACGACGACGCCGACGAGAGCGCCGCGGAGACCTACGTCCGCCTCGCGCAGCGCATGAGCACCTGGCTGTCGAGCCGGACTTCCGCGGGCGTCCTGTTCGAGACCGACTTCCGGCTGCGGCCGAGCGGCGAAGGCGGGCTGCTCGTCTCGTCGCTCGAGGCGTTCCGCCGCTACCAGCTCGAGTCCGCGTGGGCGTGGGAGCACCAGGCGATCACGCGCGCGCGCTTCGTCGCCGGGGACGCGGCGATCGGCGCGCTCGTCGAGGCGCTGCGGCGGGACATCCTCACCGCGGACCGCGACCGCGCGAAGCTCGCCGACGAGGTGCTGGCGATGCGCAAGCGCATGCGCGACGGCCACCCCAACCGGACGCAGCTCTTCGACCTGAAGCACGACCGCGGCGGCATGGTGGACATCGAGTTCATCGTACAGTTCCTGGTGCTCGCCTACTCGTGCGACCACTGGGAGCTCACCGGCAACCTCGGCAACCTCACGCTGTTGCGCATCGCCGGCGCCGTCGGCCTCATCCCCTACGATCTCGCGATGCGGGTCGCGGAGGCCTACCGCCTCTATCGCCGCGAGCAGCACGTGCTGCGCCTCGGCGGCGCCGAGTACGCGCGCGTGCCGCTCGCCGACGTCGAGCCCTGCGTCGCCGCCACGCGCACGCTCTGGCGCACGGTGTTCGGCACCGACTGAGGCCGGCGAGCCCGATGGCCGCGATGACCGCCACCGTCGCGCACTGGAACGCACTGCTGCGGCTGCCGGAGGACAGCTCGCCGCGCCTCGTCGCCGCGGCGGTGCTGCGCGTGATCGCGGCGACCGGCCTTGCGGCGCTGTTCGGCTTCCGGCTCGGCGGCGCCCTCGGCGGCGTCGTCGCGAGCGCCACCGCCATGCTGGTCACGCTCGGCGACGTCGGCGCAACGCGCCGCAGCCGTGTCGGCAACATGATCCTCGCGACGACCGCACTCGCCGCGGGCGGCATCCTCGGGTCGATCGTCGGCGGCACGACGTACGCCGACGAGGCCGTCGTGCTCGCCGCCGCGCTGGTCTCCGGCTGGGTCGCCACGTCGCACCCCGGCATCTCGCTCGACGCGCGCAACTTCGCGATGGGCACCGCGGTGGGCGCCGGCATTCATTTCACCGCACCGGCGCTGATCGGCTTCGCGTTTGCCGGCGGCGTGATCGCGCTCGCGGCGGCGTTCGCGTCGTGGCGGATCGGCGGCCTGCCACCGCAGGTGGACATCATGGACTGGCGCGCCGGGATCCGCCGCGCGCTTTCGGGGGAAGGCTCCGGAGCGCGGTTCGCGGTGTGCTACGCGCTCTCGGTCGCGGCGGCGCTGCTCGTCGCAGACCTGATGCACGTGAAGGAGCCCTACTGGGCGGCGATGGTGGTGATCGCGGTGATGCGCCGCGAGGGCCGCGTCAGCCTGCGCATCAACGCGCAGTACATGGCGGGCACGCTCGCCGGCGTGGCGATCGCGGCGCTCGTCGCGCACGTCTTGAGCGGGCCGGTCGCGCTCATCGGCATCGGCTGCGTCTTCGCGGCGCTGGCGCGCCCGGGGCTTGCGCTGCATCCGACCGTAGGCTTCGCCGGCTTCACCGTCTTCTTCGTGCTGCTGATCGACGTCGGCCTCAAGGCGCTCGGCCTCGGCGGGAACGTCTTCACCGCCCGCATCTACGACACGCTGGTCGGGTGCGGGCTCGCGGCAGTGGGAACGCTGATCGCGGGCAGGGTTGCGCCCGAGGCGCTGCAGAGCGCGGTCGAACGTCCGGCGTAGCCGCGGGCAGGCTCAGGCGCCGATGAAGAACAGCGCGACGACGCAGGCGAATCCCGCGGTCCACACCAGCGAACGCAGCGTGGCGAGGTCGGCGTAATAGCAGAAGCCGTAGGCGATGCGCGCGAGGATGAACACCACCGCGAGCGCGTCGATGCGGCTCTGCGGCGCCTGCGCGAGGTGCGCGACGATCACCGCGGCGGCGAACGGCGCGAACGCCTCGAAGCCGTTGAGGTGCGCCCAGTAGAGGCGCTTGCGCCAGCCCTCCTGGCGATCCTCCCAGTCGCGCGGCCGGCGGTTGTCGAAGTCCGGCCTCACCTTGGCCGGCGCCACGGTGAGGTAGGGCAGGAGCGCGGCGGCGAGCACGCACCAGTACGCGACGGTCATGGAAGGCTCCGGGGCTCGGCGAGCCGCGAAGCGTATGGGGCCCGCCACCTTTTGACAACGCGCTCCAGGGCAGGCCGCGGCGCCGACGGTAGAATCGAGCGTTGAGCAGCATACCAAGACGGAGAACCGCATGTCGATGGCCGATCGGGACGGCTGGATCTGGTACGACGGCAGGCTCGTGCCCTGGCGCGAGGCAAACACCCACGTCCTCACCCACTCGCTGCACTACGGTCTCGCCGTGTTCGAAGGGGTGCGCGCCTACAAGACGGTCGACGGCACCGCGATCTTCAGGCTCAAGGAGCACACCGACCGGCTCTTCAGCTCCGCGCACATCTACATGATGAAGATCCCCTACACGCGCGAGGAGCTGAACGAGGCGCAGCGCGAGGTGGTACGCGCGAACGAGCTCGAGTCCTGCTACCTGCGGCCGATCGCCTTCTACGGCTCGGAGAAGATGGGCGTCTCGCCGAAGGGCGCCAAGGTGCACGTGGCGATCGCGGCATGGCCGTGGGGCGCGTATCTCGGCGCCGAAGGGCTCGAGCGCGGCATCCGCGTCAAGACCTCCTCGTTCGCGCGCCACCACGTCAACGTGTCGATGTGCCGCGCCAAGTACTCCGGCACCTACGCCAACTCGATCCTCGCCAACCTCGAGGCGACCGAGCACGGCTACGACGAAGGGCTGCTGCTCGACGTCGATGGCTTCGTCGCCGAGGGCGCCGGCGAGAACCTGTTCATGATCAAGGACGGCCAGGTCTTCGAGCCGGAGATCGCCTCGGCCCTCACCGGCATCACCCGCGGCAGCGTGCACCAGCTGGTCAAGGACATCTTCGGCCAGGAGGTGCGCTCGAAGCGGCTCACGCGCGACGACCTCTACATCGCCGACGAGCTCTTCTTCACGGGCACGGCGGCCGAGGTGACGCCGATCCGCGAGCTGGACGGCCGGCAGATCGGCATCGGCAAGCGCGGCCCGGTCACGACCAAGGTGCAGAAGGCGTTCTTCGACGTCGTCAACGGCCGTAACGCCAAGTACAAGTCGTGGCTGACCCCGGTGCACGACGCCAAGGCGAAGAAGGCGGCGCCGGCACGCAAGGCGAAGGCGACGGCATGACCGCGCGCGAGCATCCCGTCGTGCAGGTCACCGAGCGCGACCTGCCGCTGCACTGCCCGACGCCGTCGATGCCGCTGTGGAGCCAGCACCCGCGCGTGTTTCTGAACGTCGCCGAGGCGGGCGAGGTGCAGTGCCCCTACTGCGGCACGCGCTACGTCTACGTCGGGGCGAAGCCGAAGGGGCATTGAGCGGGGGCGCCACCCCGTTGCGCTCGTCGCCGTAGTCGGCCGGCCGTTCGAAGGGGCGGTGTGCTGAAGCTGCACCCCCACCCCGACCCTCCCCCTGCAAGGGGGAGGGTGACACGTACCGAGCTTGCCTCGTTCAACCACTCGCGGAGTTGGTGGCGTTCCGCTTGCTGCGACCCACGCGCTGCGGGGGATCGCCGCCGTTTCCTTGTCCTCCATCGGATGCAGCTGGCGCCAGCGGTTCGATCATTCGCGTTCCCTTCCCCCTCATGGGGGGAAGGCCAGGATGGGGGTTCGAGCGCGAGGCGCTCGCCTCCCCTTCGCCGACCGGAACTTCAACGCCCATGAAGATCCTCGTCGTCGCACCGAGCTGGATCGGCGACACGCTGCTCGCCCAGCCGCTGTTCGCGCGCCTCCACCGGCGTCATCCGGGCCTCGTGCTCGACGCCGTCGGCCCCGCGTGGACGGCGCCGGTCCTCGAACGCATGCCCGAGATCGAGCAGGTCACGATCGCGCCGTTCGCGCACGGCGAGCTGAAGCTGGGAGAGCGGCGGCGCCTCGGCCGGGCGCTGGCCGCGCGCGGCTACGATCAGGCGATCGTGCTGCCGAACACCTTCAAGTCGGCGCTCGTCCCGTTCTTCGCGCGCATTCCGGTGCGCACCGGTTACGTCGGCGAGAGCCGGTCGGTGCTGCTGAACGACGTGCGCCGCCCCGAGAAGCCGCCGCTGCCGCTCATGGCCGAGCGCTACGCCCACCTCGGCGAAGCGCGCGGCGCGCCCGTGCACCGGCCGCTGCTGCCGGTGCGGCTCGAGTGGGACGCGGAAAACCGCGACCGTGCGGCGGCGGCCCTCGGGCTCGATACGTCGCGTCCGGTGGCGGTGTTCTGCCCCGGGGCGGAATTCGGCCCGGCGAAGCGATGGCCTGCGCGCCACTTCGCCGCGCTCGCCCGCACCCTAGCAGCGCGCGGCTTCAGCGTCTGGCTGATGGGCTCGCCCAAGGACGCACCGGTGGCGGAAGAGATCGCTGCGCTCTCCGGCACGGCGGCGAAGAACGTCTGCGGTGCGGTGGACCTGTCGAGCGCGATCGATCTCATGTCGCTCGCGCGCGTGGTCGTGTCGAACGACTCCGGCCTCATGCACGTCGCTGCCGGTTTGCGCCGGCCGCTGGTCGCGATCTACGGCTCGTCCAGCCCCGACCACACCCCGCCGCTCGCGCCCTCGCAGGTGGCGAAGATCGCGATCGAGTGCAGCCCGTGCTTCAAGCGCGAATGCCCGCTCGGGCACCTGCGCTGCCTGAACGACCTCCTGCCCGAACGCGTGGTGGCGGCAGTGGAGCGCGCGGTTGCCTGACGCGCGGCCCGACACGCCGCGCCCGGTCAAGCGCGATCGCGAAGCTGCACGACGCAGTCGAAGCGGCTCGCGCCTGCGTCATCGACGATCCGCGAGCTGTCGGTGCCCAGGATGGCGAAGACCGAGCAGGCGGCGAGCCGCTCGAGGAGGTCCCGGACCTCGATCGCGGCATGGCGATCGTCGCCGTCGCGCGCCTCCGTCCGCTTCCCGAAGAGGCCGTCGCCCTCGTCGAAGAGCAGCGCGGCATCGCTCGCCTGCGCAGCGGCGAAGAGCCGCTCGAGGTTCTTCTCGGTCTCGCCGACATACTTGCCCACCACGGCCGAGAGGTCGACGCGGTAGGGCGCAAGGTCGAGCGCGTGGGCGATCGCAGCCGCGGCACGGGCCCGGTCCTCGGGATCACCACCGACCAGCGCAATCCGCGGCCGTCGGGGACGGACGCCCGCGGTGCAGTCGCGGGCGACGCGCGCCTGCGCCAACAGCGCTCGCACGCGCTCGCGATCGCCATCGGACAACGGCAGCGCGTCCCAGTCGACGGCGAGATCCACGCGCTGCGCAAGCGCCGCCAGCGCCTCGCCTCGCGCCGAACCTCGCGCCTGCCCCGGTTCGTCGCTCATGCTGCCCCCCCCTTTCTGCGCATCGCGCGCGCGGTCTGCCATCGCGGCATTGCGCGAACGATACTCCGCTCGCCGTGCTCGGTGAGCGCCCGACGGCCGGTGGCGAGCGCACGCGGCAGGTGCTGCAGCTCGCGCCGGGCTCCACACCGGCCCGGCGAGAGCGTTACGCCGCGGCTACGCCGCCCCGCTGCGCAACGCCGGCGCGACCTCGCCGCGGCCCGGCGACCGTTCCGTCTCCTTCGCCGCCGAAACGATGTCGCCGGCCGCCGATTGCGTGCGCCGCGTGTCGCCCGGCAAGGGGTCAAGCGGTTCCGTCGCTCTGGCGCGCGCTCCGCACCATGGTGAGGCGCGGGTGCACCCGGATGCGCTGCTGCGCACGCTGCTGCGCCCCGACGACGCCAGCAACAGCATGACACGACAGGCGAAAGTCGAATGGCATAGGCGTTGCTACTCCTCGCGGCAGCAACGGTGCGCCCTCGCCGGGCGCGGGGCAAGGCAGACGCTGCGGCGCCTCTCGAGGAGGGGGAGAAACCATGGCCTACGGGCAGTACATCCGCCAGCTCGCGCGCGAGCCGAACGACCCAGCCGAGCTTGCGCTCGAGGACGCGCGCCAGCTGTTCGCCGCGATGCTCGACGGCGGCGTCCCGGAGCTCGAGCTCGGCGCCATCCTCTCCGCGCTGCGCATGAAGAGCGAGTCGCGCGACGAGCTGCTCGGCTTCTACCAGGCGACGAACGAACGCCTGAACCGCCTGAGCGCGCCGGAGACGTCGCCCTGCCGGCCGGTCGTCGTGCCGAGCTACGGCGGCACGGCGCGCCAGCCCAACCTCTCGCCGCTCGTCGCGCTGCTCCTGCACCGCATGGGCGTGCCGACGCTGGTGCACGGCGCGCTCGAAGTGAACGGCGGCGTGAACAGCATCCAAGTGTTCCGCGATCTCGGCGTGCTGCCCTCGGCCACGCTCGCGCAGGCGCAGTCCGCAATCGACGCGGGGCACATCGTGTTCGCGCCGATCGGTCTCTTCTCTCCCGGGCTGGCGAACCTGCTCGCGGCGCGCGGCCGTCTCGGCTTCCACAACACGGCGCACACGCTCGCGAAGCTGGTCGATCCTTTCGGCGGCGCGGGGCTGCGCATGATCGGCGCCACCAGCGAAGGCTATTACGCGCGGCTGCGCGAGTTTCTGCTCGCAACCGGCGAGCGCGCGATGCTCATGCGCGGCACCGACGGCGAGCCGTACGCGAATCCGCGCCGCCGGCCCCGCATCGAGTACCTCGACGGCGGCAACGCGCAGCTGCTGTTCGAGCAGGAGCAGACGCCGGACACGCCGCCGAGCTCCAGCGAGACGCTGGACGCGAAGGCGACCGCCGTCTACATCCGCCGCATCCTCGACGGGCGCGCAGCCGTCCCGCTGCCGATCGTCAACCAGCTCGCCGCGTGCGTGTACTGCTCGGGCTTCGCCAAGGACTTCAACCAGGCGAAGGCGATCGTCGCCGTCCAGGCGCACAGCCTGGCGGCGTAGAAGGCGATCGCGGGCAGCGGCGAGCGCGGACCGGAGAGGCGATGCGGTTGCTGCGGGTCCGGCCGCAGCCGCGATGCGCCGGCCTCGGCCGCCCTACAGGCGCCCGCCCGGCTCGCGTAGGTAGATCGTCTTCCCTTCCTTGATCGTCTCGACGACCTTGATGTCCTTGATGGCCATCGGCGGAACCTTCGTCGGGTTCTTGTCGAGGATCACGAGGTCCGCCAGCTTGCCGGGCTCGAGCGACCCCTTGGTGGCGCCCTCCAGGTGCTGGTCGGCCGGCCAGATGGTCATCGCCTTGAGGCCCTCCATCGGCGTGACGCGCTGGTCGGCGCCGATCACGGCGCCGGAGCGCGAGACCCGGTTCACCGCCGACCACAGCATGAACATCTGATCGAGCGGCGCGACCACGAAGTCGGTGTGATTCGTGGGCTGCAGGCCCTTGGCGATCGCGTCGCGCATCGGGCTGATGGAGCTCGCCTGCGCCTTGCCGCGGTTCTTGATGTGCGCATCGGCGAAGTAGTAGGTGTGCAGCGTGTAGAACGACGGCCGGATCCTGTACTGCACGAACTTGTCGAGCTGGTCCTTGCGCGCGAACTGCGCGTGCACCATCGTCACGTGCCGCTGCTTCCCGAGGTCGCCCGCAGCCGCCGCCTCGTGCGCGGCGAGGAAGGCGTCGATCGCGCCGTCCCCGTTGGCGTGCAGGTCGAGCGGGACGCCCAGGTCGTACACGCCCTTCACCGCCTTGGTGATCACCTCCTGCGGCGCCGCCAGCTCTCCGCGCCAGTCCTTCTCGCCGCCGGGACCGCCGGTGAGGTAGGGTGTGGTGAAGAACGCGGTCCGTCCCTGCGGCGATCCGTCGATCGTGATCTTCACGCCGCCGATCTTCACGCGATCGTCGTACTTGCCCCAGGTGTCGGGCGGATTGGCCTTGAGCGTCGCTTCCAGATCGGTGACGAAGGGATAGGCGACCACATCGATTATGTAGCGGCCCGACTTCGCCGCCCGCTGCATCAAAGCAAGTTCGTCGGCGTGCGTCGCACCCTCGTGCGCGGTGGTGATGCCCGCCTGCGCGTAGAGCTTCTGGCCGGCGATCGACCACTCGACCTCCTGTTCCGGCGTGGGCTTCGGCAGCGACGCGAAGACCGGCAGGTAAGCCGTCTCCATGATGAGCCCGTACGGCTCGTCGGTGCCGGGCTTGCGCACGATGACGCCCCCGGGCGGCGTCTTGGTCTCCGCGCTGAAGCCCCACTTCTTCAGTGCCGCCGAATTGAGCACGGCGCCGTGCATCGACACGTGACCGGCGAGCACGGGGTTGTCCGGGAACGCCGCATCGAGGTCGTCGCGAGTCAGCTGCCGCCCGTTGGGCATGGCGTTCTCGTCGTACCCGTAGCACTGGATGATCTCGCCCTTGGACACCTTCTTCTCTGCGGCGAACTTCCTGATCGCCGCGACGATGCTGGGCACGTCCTTGCCGGGGCCGGCAGGGGGCGCGTACAGGTTGCACTGGTTCGCGACGGTCAAGGCGCTGAAGTAGTGGCTGTGCGCATCGATGAACCCCGGCAGCAGCGTCTTGCCCTTGAGGTCCACGATCTGCGTCTGCGCGCCCTTGGCCTGCGCCTCGACGGCTTTGCGGTCGCCGACGAGGAGGATCTTGCCGCCCTTCACCGCGAGTGCCTGCGCGGTGGGCGCGCTGTCGTTCATGGTGAGGATGTCGCCGCCGACGTAGATCGTGTCGGCGGTCGAGGACTGGCCGAGTGCCGAGGTGGCGACGAGGATCCCGACGATGAGGGAGGCCAGGCGACCAGAGCTGAGGGGTGGCATGTTTCGCTCCCGCAAATCGACAGAAGGCCGGAGAGTGTAGCGGCGCGTCGTCATTCGGGCAGACCTCCGCTGCACTACCGAGGATCGCGCGGGACGTCGCGCTCCAGCCACGACTTCATCTTCGCCAGCGCGGCTGGGCAACACGGCCCCCTCGACCACGCGGCGCTCGTGCCGATCGCGGGCGAAGTGAACACTGTCATCCGTGCCGCTCATCTTCGGCGCGATGAGGCACGACAGTCGGCGTGCTCATCTACGGCCGGGACGCGGATCGAGACTGACCGCGAGGGAAAAGGGTGCGAAGCCGGCCGATAAGCCGGGTTCTGTCGCGGGCAGTCATTCATCTAGGCCGCGGGTTGCCCCGCGGCTCGAGCGACCAACCCGCAGGCTCGGACGAGCCGCCCTTACCGTTCGCGCTCGCGCGCGCACGGACGCCTGCCTATTCGGTCTTGCTCCGGATGGGGTTTGCCAGCCAGCCCTGTTGCCAGGACCGCGGTGCGCTCTTACCGCACCATTTCACCCTTGCCTGATCCGCGCGTGCTGCGCGGCCATCGGCGGTGTGTTTTCTGTTGCACTTTCCGTCGCCTCGCGGCGCCCGGCCGTTAACCGGCATCCTGCTCTGTGGAGCCCGGACTTTCCTCTCCGCGACTCGCGCCGCGCAGCGACTGCCTGGCCGACTTCGCACCCACCGATTGTAGCGCGCGCGTCCGCATGGCCGGCCGCGACGCTCACAGCGCGTGCGCCGCGCTCACTTCGACTCGAAGCGATCGCCCGGCGCGAGCTGGCGCACGAGCCCGCCGTCGCGCAGCCACGCTTTCGCGGCGGCGTCGTCGCGCAGGTAGGCATTCCAGAACGCGATCGTGGCCGCCTTGACGACGGCATGGGCGGCGTCCGGCGCGCGCCACCGCAGCGCGAGGAGATCGGTCTGCCCGGCGAGAAGCTGAAGTGGTCGGCGTCGTCGAGCACGAGCAGGTACTTGTCGGGGCCGCGCATGTGGCGGTGCGGCAGGGTGCGGTTCTCGGGGGTCGCGCCGGTGCCCATGACATCGCCATCCGCCGTGCCGGTGACGCTGAAGAACGGGATGCGCACCGCCGCGAAGCGGCGGTCGAGACCCGCCTCGCTGCCGCGGGCGGACGGGCTGAAGGCAACCGCGGCCTTGATGCGCGCATCGACCGCTCCGCTTGCGAACGGCCGCTCGCCCGCGATCGCCTGCGTGGTCTGCGCACCGAACGAATGTCCTGCGAGCCCGATGCGCGACGTGTCGGCCACGCGCAGGCGCGCCTCGCCGCCGCGCCGCTCGAGCTGGTCGAGCACGAAACGCACGTCCGCGATCCGCGCCGTGTACTCCTCCGCCGTCATGCCCCTGCGCAGGCCGCGCCAGCGATCGAGCGGCGAACCGCCGGAGCGCCAGAGCGACTCGTCGCTGCCGACGTGCTGGAGCACCACGCACAGGTAGCCGTGGCCCGCCCAGTGCTGGGCCCACAGTCGTCCACCTTCCCGCGACCCGCCGAGGCCGTGCGAGAACAGGACGACCGGGAACGGTCCCTCGCCGTGCGGCAGGTAGGGCTTCACCGGAACGTTGCGTCCGCGCGCCGGGTCGCGCCACTCGTCGCGCTCCGTCTCGACCCTGAAGGGGCCGTGCAAGAAGTAGTCGACCCTCTCGACACCGACCGCGCCCGTTGCCGCAGAGACCGCCGCCAGCGCCAGCACCGCCAGCGCGAACGCGCGGATCGCCCCGGCCGCACCGAGCGGCAGCGGACCGCGCTGCGCGCGGACGCGTGCTCGCACGACGGTGCTCACTTCGGGGTGCCCTCGTCGCTTCGGCGTCCCGGCCGGAAGTGGCCGACGTCGTCGTAGTACGCCGGGTCTTCGTTCGACTCGGTCCACCCCGGGATGCCGAGCACCGGCAGGGGCGCGAGTGCACGCGTGGAGGCGAGCGACTCGGCGCGCGCGAAATGCTCGGCGGCGCGTGCATCGAGCACGGCGATCTCCTCGGCAAGCGGCAGCCGCAGGAACGCGTCATCCACGTCGACCACCAGGGCCTTCGCGGTGACGCCGCGGAACGGCGCCAGCGCGCGCTCGTGGATTGCATGGCCGAAGACGTGGAAGCGCATGCGCTCGATCACGTCGCGCCGCCGCTCCACGAACAGCGCCTTCCAGCGGAAGCCGGCGAGCAGCGCGGCAAGCTCTGCATCGGCGCTCGCGACGACGATGCCGCCTTCGTCGAAGAGCGTCAGCACGTCGCGCGCCGTGCCGCGCGCGCCTTGCGGCAGCGGGTACGGAGCGTTCGCAAGCTCCCGCTCGTGCAGCCGGTTCAGCGTCGCCTTGGTCCGCGGCCATCCGAGCCAGACGAGCGCGTTGAAGAGGTCGTGCAGGTTGCCCGGCCGCGTCGGCACCAGGCCCTGCTCGTGGATGCGCCGTTCGTAGGCGGTCGCGCTCGAGTCGGCGTGCGCGTCGTGCGGCACGAAGCGCAACGGCACGCCGCCGCCGCTCACGACACCGCGGGCAACTGCGAGCGCGCTCAGGCGGTCGAGGTCGGGGAACGCAGCGCCCGGGAGCTCCGCGATCACCGGCGCGAGCGATCGAAACCACGGCGAGGCGAGCAGCCGCTCGCGGTCCCAGCCGGCGCAGGCGGAAGGTTGCACGTCGCGCATGGGCGTGAAAGATACCCGCTCGCGGACGTCGCGAGCGTCGAGTGGCGGACACCGCACAGCGCGTCGACACGCCGGTCCACGACGGCCGGCTCACCCGCAAGGCCCGGATTCAGCTCACTCTCCGCCGTTTCCGGCGCCGTTGGCAAGCTCCTTGCAGAACGCTCCGTCGAGGCGCGCCGCATCCGCGACCCGGACGTCGGCGCAACGGCACGGCTGCCATGACTGCGTCATAGCGACTGCGGAGCGACCGAAGATGTTCTCGTTCTTGGAGATGGAAGAAAGGGCCTTCGAGCTGGGCCGGCTGATGGCGATCGACGGCTATCCGTTCGATGCCAATCCGTACATCGGGCTCAATCCGCGGCTCGAGCAGCTCTGGATTCAGGGCCACGCGAAGATGCACAGCCTGCACCGGATGGCGCAGAAGCGCACGCAGGCGGCATCGGTGCGTGCCGTCCCCGCCAGTGCGGCTGCCGACCCTCACTGCGGCCCGAGGCCGCCGCGGCAGCGCCCGCAGCTGCGCATCGTCCGCTAGGCGAACTGCAAGCGCCTGGACCAGCCCGGCAGGCGCTTCCCGTCTGCAGCGGCGAGCGCCGCGTTTCGATCGCCGGGGACCGCCGCAAGAGCAGCGCTCCCGCAAGCAGTTTTCGCGCGCCGCCGGCCGCGCACACCCTTCGTGCCGCGCAACACGCGTGGCGATGCGCAAGGTCCCGGACCTGATTTGTTGGGCCTTCCGTAAGTGCGTGACAGTCCGGCCCTCACCCCCAACCCCTCTCCCGCACGTGCGGGAGAGGGGAGCGTCGTGACGAAAGCGGCTATCAGCCGGTTTCGTGATCTTCAATTAGGATTCCCACCGCCGGGACGCGCGGCAACCGCTGCGGCCGGTCCAAGCGGCCGGCAGACGCCGGCCCCATCCTCATCCGAATGCGAAGGAGCGATCCATGAGCAACAGCATGTGGGACAAGGCGAAGGAGCTCGCGGAAGACGCAGCGAAGGCGATGAGCGATACCGCCAAGGCGGTCGCCGACTCCACGACCGCCGCAACCGAAAAGGCCACCCAGCTCGCGAACGAGGCCTGGAACGCCACGGCCGAAGCGGCAAAGACGGCCACCAAGGCGACCGCCGAGACGGCGAAGTCCGTGGGTCAGGCGACCGCCAAGGCGGTTGAAGCCGGCGCCGAGACCGCGGCCCATGCGAGCGAAAAGAGCGCCGAAGTGGCAGGCAAGGCCTGGGAGGCGACCAAGGAGGCGGCGAGCGCGAGCCAGGAAGCGGCCGCGAAAGCGCTCGACTCCGGAGCGAAGCTCACTGCGCAGGCGGTGGACAAGAGCAGCGACCTCGCGGGCAAGGCCTGGGACGCGACCCGGGAAGCCGCCAAGGCGACCGGGGACATGACCGCGCGCGCGATCGACTCCGGCGCGCAAATCGCGGGCGCGGCGGCGCAGAAGACCTCGGAGCTTGCCGGCAAGGCCGTCGACGCGACGGTCGAAGCCACCAAGTCCACGCAGGCCGCCGCGGAACAGGCGCTCAAGAAGACCAGGCGCAGCTGAGCTGCAAGGTGCGCTTGTCGGCGCCGGCGTAAGGGCACAGGAACGGCGACCTTCGGCGCGGCGGGCGATGCGATTCGCTGCATCGCGGCGCACGCCCGCCCCGATGCCGCTTCCGACCGGGGCCTGCGCGCGAGGCGTGCCGCGGGCTTCCGGCTCGATCCGCCCGCGCGACGTCACGCCCGCTCGTGCAGCGCGCGCGTGGCTAGCCCGCGGCAGCCTCCGCTGCATGCGCGCGCCGCCACGCCGCCGGCGGCAGGCCGACGAGACGCTTGAACGCGCGCGAGAACGCGGCCTCCGACTCGTAGCCGACTTCGGCGGCGATGGTCGCCACGGTACGCGTCGACTCGCGCAACAGCCGCGCAGCGACCTGCACGCGCCACTGCGAGAGATAGTGCATGGGCGCCTCGCCGACGTATTCGACGAAGCGCTCGTGCAGCGCCGAGCGTGACAGCGCCACCTCGCGCCCCAGCTCCTCGACCGTCCACGGATGCTCCGGGCGCGCGTGCATCAGGGCAAGCGCACGCCCGACGTAGCGGTCGCGCAGCCCCGCGAGCCAGCCCGTCGCCTGGGCGGGAAGTACTTCGAGGTAGCTCCGCGCCGCATCGACGAACATCATCTCCGAGAGCCGTTCCAGCAGCGCATCGCCGCCCGGCCGGCGCTGCTGCGACTCGGTCACTGCCTGCTCGATGGCGGTGGAGACCCAGCTGCGCTGCCGCGACGCAGGCAGATGCAGCATGCGCGGCAACGCGGCGACGAGCGGGTTGAACGGCCGCAAGTCGCAGCCGAGGAAGCCGCAGACCAGCACCGCGTCGGCCTTCTCGAGAGCCATCTTCTCGCCGGCGTTCACGTCACCGCTCACGTAGGCGATCGGCATCGGTTTCGGGAGGTCGCGCGTCGCCTCCGCGAGCTCGATCCCCGCATGCACGGGCGCGACGCCCGGCGCGCTCGCCATCACGTGACGGTCGCCGTGCGCGAAGACCACGACGTCACCTTCGGCGAGACGCACCGGCGGCTCGCCGTCGAGCGAGGCCCAGCTCTCGCCCTTCGCCACCATGTGGTACTCCATGACGTGCTCGGCGCCGGGCATCACCGCCGCCGCCACCTCGCGTGCCGGCGCGGCCTCCGCGGCCCACGCGTCGCGGCAGCTCACGAAATAGAACACCGCACCGCGCAGGCGCACGCAGCGCAGCAGATCGGACAGCGTGTCCCGGGCCATCATCGACCTCCTGGAGTGATCGGCCGGACGCGAAGGTCGGAATTGCCCCGACCGGTGGACGCGCGAGCAAATCTGCACGACGCACGGGGAAGCGTCAACGCAACGAACGGCCGACCATGGCGCCGTCGCGCGCTGCGACGACCACCCCAAGGACACGAGGAGAACGCCATGCTGGAGCCGACCACTGCCATCCCGACGGCCACCGCCACCATACCCGCGACAGCCATGCCCGACTTCGACGCCATCAAGAAGCGCCAGCAGGCGACCTGGGCGAGCGGCGACTTCGCCGTCATCGGCATCACGCTGCAGATCGTCGGCGAGTCGCTCGCCGAGGCGTGCGACGTGTGCGCCGGCGAACGCGTGCTCGACGTCGCTGCCGGCAACGGCAACGCGACGCTCGCCGCGGCGCGGCGTTTCGCCGAGGTCACCTCCACCGATTACGTCCCGCACCTCCTCGAACGCGGCGCGGCGCGCGCGCGGACCGACGGCCTCGACGTCAAGTTCGAGGTGGCCGACGCGGAGAACCTGCCGTTCGCCGATGCGAGCTTCGACATCGCGCTGTCCACCTTCGGCGCGATGTTCGCACCGCGGCAGGAGCGCACGGCGCAGGAGCTCCTGCGCGTCGTTCGGCCGGGCGGCCGCATCGGCATGGCGAACTGGACGCCGGAGGGCTTTCTCGGCGACATGTTCCGCACCATCGCGCGACACGTGCCGCCGCCGCCGGGGCTCGCATCGCCGATGCTGTGGGGCACGGAGGCGCACCTCGGTCGGCTGTTCGGCGAGCACGCTGCGCGCGTCGACTGCACGCGCCGCAACTTCAACTTCCGCTACCGCTCGGCGGCACACTTCCTCGACGTGTTCCGCCGCTTCTACGGTCCGACGCACAAGGCTTTCGCCGCACTCGACGCCGACGGGCAGGCGCGGCTCGAGCGGGACCTCATGGACCTCCTCGAGCGCACGAACGTCGCCGGGCCGCGCGCACTCGTGGTGCCGGGCGAGTATCTCGAGGTCGTCGTCACGAAGCGGTGAGCGGCGGCGCGGCGGCACCCGCCCACGCGCCTCACCGACACGTGAAGGGAACCGGGCGGCCGCGCGGCGTCGCGCGGCCGTCGTGGTCTCGCAGTCGGCGACCTCGCGTCGCCGGCGCAACTCGGCCGCGCCGCGCGGCCGCGAGATGGCCCGCCGCTGCGCCGCTTGAGTCAGGCGTGCGTCACCGATCCACGACCCGCCAGCGCACCCGCTCGCCCGCACGCAACGGCACCAGACGGTCGCCGCCGAACGCGTACTCGTCCGGCACCTGCCATTCGCTGGGCTCGAGGCGGATCGTCCCGGTGTTGCGCGGCAGCCGGTAGAAGTCCGCGCCGTGGAAGCTCGCGAAGGCTTCGAGCCGGTCGAGCGCACCGGCTGCCGCGAAGGCTTCCGCGTAGAGCTCCAGCGCCGCGTGCGCGGTGTAGCAGCCGGCGCAGCCGCACGCGTTCTCCTTCGTGTGGCGCGCGTGCGGCGCGCTGTCGGTGCCGAGGAAGAACTTCGGGCTGCCGCTCGTGGCGGCGCGCACGAGCGCCTCGCGATGCCGCTCGCGCTTGAGCACCGGCAGGCAGTAGTAGTGCGGGCGGATGCCGCCCTGGAAGATGGCGCTGCGGTTGAAGAGCAGATGGTGCGCGGTGATGGTCGCCGCGACGTTCGCCGGCGCCGCGGCGACGAAGTCGGCGGCGTCCTCGGTCGTGATGTGCTCGAGCACGATGCGCAGCGCCGGAAAGCGCTCGCGGATGCGCATGAGCACGGTGTCGAGGAACGCCTTCTCGCGGTCGAAGACGTCGACGTCGGGGTCGGTCACCTCGCCGTGGAGGAGCAGCGGGACATCGTGCTCGGCCATGGCTTCGAGGGCCGGAAAGGCGCGCTCCAGCGCGGTCACGCCCGACTCGGAGTTCGTGGTCGCGCCCGCGGGGTAGTACTTCACCGCGTGCACGAAGCCGCTCGCCTTCGCTGCCTCGACGTCCGCCGCCGACGTGCGGTCGGTGAGGTAGAGCGTCATCAGCGGCTCGAAGCGGCTCCCCTCGGGCAGCGCCGCGAGGATGCGGTCGCGATACGCGTGCGCGCCCGCCATGTTCGTGACCGGCGGCTTGAGGTTCGGCATCACGATGGCGCGCGCGAAGGCGCGCGCGGTGTGTGCCAGCACCGCACGCATCGCGTCGCCATCGCGCAGATGCAGGTGCCAGTCGTCGGGACGGGTCAGGATCAGCGTGTCCATGGCGGGAGTTTATTGAGCTTTCCGTAGGTGCGGGACTGCGTAGCCCTCACCCCCAGCCCCTCGCGCGCATTGGCGGGAGAGGGGAGCGTCGCGACGAACGCGGCTGTCAGCCGGTTTCGTAATCCCACCATAGGCGACGCAGCCGCGCGCGCGTCCGCCGTGTCCGGCGGTCACTCCGCACCCGCCTTGAGCTGCAGCGCGCGCGCGTAGAGCTCGCTCTTCCGGCCGCCGACGATCGCCGCGGCGAGCCGTACCGCCTGCGCGAGCGGCAGCTCGGCGAGCAGCGCGGCAAGCATGCGTTCCTCTTCGACGCCCAGCTCGCCGCTCGCGGGCGGAGCGCCCGCCACCACGAGCACGAGCTCGCCGCGGGTGTGGTTCGGGTCGGCTTCGAGCCAGATCGCCGCGTCGCCGAGCGCACACGCATGAACGGTCTCGAACAGCTTCGTCAGCTCGCGGCCGATGACGAGCCGCCGATCGCCGCCGAGAACTTCGGCGAGATCGCGCACACACTCGACGACGCGGTGAGGCGCCTCGTAGAACACCAGCGTGTGCGCGAATCGCACCCACGGCTCCAGAGCGCGCCGCCGCGCGCCCGCCTTCGGCGGCAGGAAGCCGATGAACGCGAACGGCCCGGCCAGGCCCGAAACCGAGACCGCCGCGATCGCCGCGTTCGCGCCGGGTACGGGGACGACGTCGAACCCCGCCTCCCTCACCGCGGCGACGGCGACAGCGCCCGGGTCCGATACGCCCGGCGTGCCGGCTTCGCTCACGAGGGCCACGTCGCGTCCCTCGCGCAGCACCGCCACCAGCGCGCGCGCACCAGCCGGCTCGTTGTGCTGATGCAGCGAGCGCAGCGGCACGCGGATACCGTGATGCTCGAGCAGATGGCCGGTGGCGCGCGTGTCCTCGGCGAAGACCACACTGACCTTGGCGAGGATGTCGAGCGCACGCAGCGTGATGTCGGCGAGGTTACCGATCGGCGTGGCCACTACATATAATCGCGCGCGCTCCTCGCCGCGATGCGACTCGCTCATCCCGCTCCGATCCCTGCACTCGCCGCGCTTCGTCGCGCCGGCCGATTGTGCGCGGCGGGTCTCGCCCGGGCAAGGCGCGGCGACCCGTGGCGATGACCCGCCGCGCCGCCGACGGCCAGGCGGCGGAAGCGATCGCCTCGCGGCACCTCGAAGCGCGGGGCCTGCGCATCGTCGCGCGCAACTACCGCTGCCGCACCGGCGAGATCGACATCGTGGCGCAGGACGGCGACACGCTCGTGTTCGTCGAGGTGCGCTATCGCGCGAGCCGCAACTTCGGCGGTGCCGCCGCCAGCGTCGACGGGCGCAAGCAGGCGAAGATCGTACGCGCAGCGCAGCACTACCTCGCCGGCCGGCGCGAGTGTCCCTGCCGCTTCGACGTGGTGCTCCTCGACCGGCTCGACCCGCGTGCGGTCGAGTGGCTACGCGATGCGTTCTCCGTCTGACGCCCCCTCACGCGCGAACGCGATGGTGGGCACGTCCGCTCGGCTCGCCTTTACCCTGTGGCTCGCGCTCCTCGGCGCAGGCGTCGCGACAGCGCAGGAGGTGCGCGTCGTGGTGCAGAGCTCGCCGCTCGCGGGTTTTCGCTACCACGACGCGCCGGCGGTGTTCGCGCGGCTGCGGCCCGGCGATGCGCTCACCCTGGTGCGCGAGCCCGCCAACCCGCACGACGCGAACGCGGTGCGCGTCGAGTGGCAGGGACACAAGCTCGGCTACGTGCCGCGGGCGGAGAACGCCGCGGTCGCGTGGGCGCTCGATCGCGGCGAGCCGCTGCAGGCGCGCGTGAGCCGCGTGCGCGAACACCCGAATCCGCGCATGCGCCTCGAGTTCGAGGTGTTCATGCAATGAGGCGCGCCGCAGGAGCGGAGCGCGTCGATGATAGAATCCGCTCGAACTTTCCCGCGCAAACGCATGGATCTCGAAGCCCGTATCCGGCAGCACTTTGCCGACAGCGTCGCCACCAAGCAGAAGGCGGTGGAGGTGCTCGCAGCGCCGATCGCGCGCGCGGTCGACACCATGTCGCAGTGCCTGCTCGGGAACGGCAAGATCCTCGCGTGCGGCAACGGCGGCTCGGCCGCCGACTCGCAGCACTTCGCCGCCGAGCTGCTCAACCGCTTCGAGCGCGAGCGCCCCGGCCTCGCCGCCATGGCGCTCACCACCGACACCTCGACGCTCACGTCGATCGCGAACGACTACGACTACAACCAGGTGTTCTCGAAGCAGGTGCTCGCGCTCGGCCAGCCCGGCGACGTACTGCTCGCCATCTCCACCTCCGGCAATTCGAAGAACGTCGCCGCCGCGGTGAACGCGGCGCACGAGCGTGACATGCGCGTCGTCGCGCTCACCGGCCGCGACGGCGGCGAGATCGGCCGCATGCTCGGCGCGAACGACGTCCAGGTGTGCGTGCCGCATCCGGTCACCGCGCGCATCCAGGAAGTGCACCTGCTCGCGCTCCACTGCTTCTGTGACGGCATCGACAGCCTCCTCCTCGGACCCGAATGAAACGCAGCCTCGCGCTCCTCCTCGCCGCGGTTTCGGCCACCCTCCTCACCGGCTGTCCGGTGATCCTCATCGGCGGCGCCGCCGCCGGCACGGCGATGGTGGCCACGGACCGCCGGCTCACCGACGTCCAGATCGCCGACGAGCGCATCGAGATCACGGCCGCGAAGCGCATCGGCGACGCGGTCAAGGGCGACACCCACATCAACGTCACGAGCTTCAACCGCATGGTGCTGCTCACGGGCGAAGTGCCGAGCGAGGCGGGGAAGGCCGAGGCCGAGCGCGCCGCCGCGGGCGTGAGCGAGGTGCGCGGCGTGTTCAACGAGCTGACGGTCGGCCCGCCGACGTCGTGGGGCACGCGCTCCAGCGACAGCTACATCACCAGCCAGGTGAAGGCGCGCATGGTGACCGCGAAGGTGGTGAACCCGATGCACGTGAAGGTGGTGACGGAGAACGGCGTGGTCTATCTGATGGGCCTCGTCACCGGCCCGGAGGGCGCCGAGGCGACGCAGATCGCGCGCACCACGCGCGACGTGAAACGCGTCGTGCGACTGTTCGAGCCGTGGCCGCCGCCTGCCAACCCGCCGGCGCCGTCCCTCAACGCGCCGCCGGCCTCCGGCCCCGCGGTCGCGCCGCAGGGCGTCACGCCGGTCGCACCGCCGCCGCCGGTCGAACAGCGTGCGCTGCCGCCGGTGGCGCCAGCGGCGCCGGCGCCCAACTAGCCCATTCGCGGATCGACGGCGACTCGCATCGATCCGGTGCGAAGACGCGCGTCGGTCTGTTGAGCGCCTTTCGTAAGTGCGTGACAGCCCAGCCCTCACCCCCAGCCCCTCCCCCGCACTTAGCGGGAGAGGGGAGCGTCGTGACGAAAGCGGCTGTCAGCCGGTTTCGTAATCTTGAATGGGGCGCAGCCTCGACTCGCGCCCGGTCTATGCGCGCAGCCGCGACTTGATCGCCCGCAGCACGCCGCCGAGCAGCGGCACCTTCTCGTAGAGCTCCTCCGCGACGTCCCAGTAGTCGCGATGGAACGCGATGCGGCCGTCGGGCGCGAAGCGCAGGTGGCTCGCGCCGCGCACGGTGCGCTCGGCGCCGCCCTGCACGAACTTGAAGTCCCAAAGCAGCGCGGCACCGCCCTCGTGCTGCCAGCGCTCGGTGACCACGAAGCGCGGGCTGCCGACCTGCTCGAACATGTGCGCGAACACCCGGCCGACGGCGGCGTTGCCGCGCACCTCGTTGAACGGGTCCTTGAAATACGCGTCGGCCGCGTAGAAGCACTCGACGTCCGCGACGCTGCGCGGCGTGAGGGTCTCGAACCAGCGCACGATGTCGTCGAGAGTCACCTTGCGCGGCTCGCGGCTCATGTCCGGGTGGTGCGCTTCACGGCCGCGAAGTATGCCGCGTAGGGCAGCAGCCGCAGCGCCTGCAGCATGCGCGTGAAGCGCTTCGGGAACGTGATCTCGAACTCGCCGGCGGCGAAGCCCTTCAGGATCTCGTCGGCGGCCACCTCGGGCGTCACGATGGCCGGCATCGGGAACGTGTTCTGCGCCGTCATCGGCGTCTCCACGAACCCGGGGTTGATCACGTAAACGCCGACGTTCTTCGGCGCCAGATCGAGGTAGAGCGCCTCGGCAAGGTTGATGAGCGCCGCCTTCGTCGGCCCGTAGGCGAGGCTCTGCGGCAGGCCGCGGTAGCCGGCCACGCTCGACACGATGCCGATCGCCCCCGATCCCTGCCTGAGGAAGCCGGGGATGACGAGCGGCAGGAAGTGGTAGACGCCCATCAGGTTCGCCTCGACGTGCGCGCGTGCGTCCGCCACGGTCAGCTCCCACGCGCGCTGCGGCTTGTACAGGCCGGCGAGATAGATCGCGGCGTCGAGGCCGTGCCAGCCGCGCGCGAGCCGTGCATGGGCCGCCTTGAGCGAATCGGCGTCGGTCACGTCGGCCGCAATCGCGAGCGCGCCCTTGTGGCCCGCGACCAGCTCGCCGAGCGCCTTCTCGTTGCGCGCCGTCGCCGCCACCCGCGCCCCGAGGCCGATCAGCGCACGCGCGAGCGCGGCGCCAATGCCGCTCGAGGCGCCGATGAGCCAGACGCGCTTGCCCTGCCAGTCGGTGATCTTCGGGTTCAGCGGCATGCCGAGGCGGTGTTCAACACGGCGGCACGGCGGACAGAGAGGTGCACAGAGGACTTCCAAGAAGGGTTCTGCGGCGGACGCGGCCGGGGTCACGGAGAAGCGCTCCAGTGTGACTCCCTCGGGTCATTCCTCCTGCGCGTTCCTCTTCCGCCCGTTGGGTGTTGTGGTCACGTTCCCAAAGTTCCGTTTGCCGCAGAGGCGGACGACACAGGCCTCGCACCCTCTTGCTTCACATCCCGTTTCCGCTGCGCGCCTCTGCGTCCTCTGCGTCTCTGTGTTGAAGCTTTTCGCTTGTCACTTCCGCTTGCGGAACGCGATCGTGATCTCCGCGAAGCGGATGCCGAACTTGCGAATCTCGGAACGGTTGAGCATCGTGTCGGCGTCGATGAGGTACATCCAGTCGTCGAGGTCGACCTGCCAGCCGCCCTGCTCCGGCGGCAGCTGCAGCACGTAGCGCCACTGGAGCGCGTTGCCGGCCGACACGCCGTCGGCCTGGCCGACGACGTCGCCGGCGGTCCCGGCATAGCGGTTCGCGGCCACCCGCTTGATCGTCCACACGCGCCGCTCCTTCTTGCCGTCGGACCAGTCGAACGACTCGTCGAGAGTCCCGGTGTCGCCGACCCACTTGGCGTCGATCTGCACGTAGAACCGGCGCAGCACGCGGCCGCTGCGATCCTGCACCATGCCCCAGCCGTCGATGGTGCCGGAGAAGTAGCGTGCGAGGTCGAGCTCGGGCTTCTCGGCGCGATAGTCCTCGGGGGTGATGCTCGCGCAGCCGGCGAGCAGCACGGTCAGGAAGCCGAGCACGAGGCAGCGCAGGAAGCCGGCCGCGCGTGCGTGTGCGGCGTCAACTCGAATCGAAGGCAAGGTCTTCACTCTCCCTGAAGGCCGAACCGCGGCGCGGCGCGCGTTGCGAGCGGCGCGACCCAGAGGATCGCCGCGGACAGCAGCTTGAACGCGCACGGCAGCAGCGCGTAGACCAACGCGAGCGAGCGTTCCGCGCCCCCGCTTCCCGGAACGTAACCGAGCGCGCCGAGCACCGGCAGCGCGATGCCGGCGGCGAGCGCGAGGTTGGCCTTGTTGGCGAGCGTCCACAGGCCGAAGTAGGCGCCTTCGCCGCCCGCCTCGGGCGCCGTGCCGTCGTCGTCGATCACGTCCGCGAGCAACGAGGGCGGCAGCGCGAGATCGGCGCCGAGTGCGAGTCCGGAGAGGATGCAGATGACGCCGAACGCCACCACGTCGCCGGCCTGAAGGCCGAACGCCCAGACGAAGGCGATGACGGCGAGCACCATGCCGACGATCCAGGCGTTGCGCTTGCCGATGCGGCGCGAGAGCGCGACCCAAAGCGGCATGCCGGCGGCGCCGCTGACGAAATAGAGCACAAGGAACGCCGCGCCGTACTGCGGCGCCTCGAGCACGTCCTCGATGAAGAAGAGCACGAGCGTGGAGGGTATCGCCGCGGCGATGCCCGAGGTCACGAATACCGCCAGCAACCAGCGGAAGCGGGCGTTCGCAAGCGGGCGGCGCACGGCGGCGAGGACCGGCCCGTGCGGCACGTGCGCGGCGGCGGGGCGCGGCGACAGCCCGAGCGTCATCGCCGCGCCGAGCGCGAGCAGGACGACGAACACGACGCTCGCCCGAGCGAGGCCGGCGCCGTTCTCACCGCCGAGCATCTGCGGCAGGGCTGCGGCGACAACCACGCCCACGAGCGTGAAGGTTTCGCGCGCCGCCGTGATCCGCGTGCGCTCGTTCACGTCGCGCGAGAGCTGCGCGCCCCACGCGGTGTAGGCGATGGTGGCGGCCGAGAAGCCGAGGTAGGTGACGACGAGAAGCGCCGCGAGCCAGAGCGGCAGCCACTGCGGCGTCGCCGGCGGATGGAAGAGCCCGAGCATGCCGGCGCCGAGGAGCGGCAGCGCCGCGCCGACGAAGACGCGTCGATCCGCGGCGCGGTCGGAGAGATAGCCGAGCAGCGGATCGGTGATCGCGTCGAGGAGCCGCGTGCCGAGCAGCACCGCGCCTACCATTGCGAGGCTCATGCCGAGCTCGCCGCCGTAGAGCTTGGGCAGGTGCACGTACAGCGGCAAGGCCGCCATCGCCAGCGGGAGCCCGAGCGCACCGTAGGCGGCCAGCGCACCGAGCGGGAAGCGAGTCACAGACGCGGCGCGTCGAGCGCCTCGCAGTCGACCGCGCGAGCCCGCAACGTGACGGGCGTCGCGCGCAAGGCGCGAGCGGAGGGCGAGACCGCGAGCCACGTCCGCTGTCGCGCTCGCGCAGCCCGCCGGCGCTCGGGCCCGCCCCGCGGGCGCGCTCCGCCCGACTTCACCGTTTCTGTCCCAACAACGCCGCGCGCAGGTCGCCGACGCGGGTGCGCGGGTCGAGCCAGATGGAGAAGAAGGCGCGCGCGAACTCCGGGTCGTTGATCTCGCCGATGGGCCGGTCGTCGTGGTAGAAGCGGACGCCCTTTCCGGGCAGGTTCACGCCCACCAGCTCGTGGCCGGCGGCGACGTTGGGGAAGATGCGCTTCATCTGCGCCGCCCAACGCTCGCGGTCGGCGGCACTGCCGAAACCGAGCCGCGCGATCTCCTCGGCGCTCGTCTCGGCGATCTTGTCGCCCTTGAAGTCGCGCGCGTAGCGCAGCGCGAGCGCGAACGACTGATCGAAGGCGAAGCTGCCGTCCGGGGCCCAAAGCTGCGCGTCGTATACGTGCAGCCCGAACCACTTGAGCTTGCCGGAGCCGACTTCCTTGAGCCGCGGCCCCTGGTGCGCGTCGACGAGCGGCTGCGGCAGCGCCTGGGCATGCACGCTGCCGGCGGCGACCGCGATCGCGCTCAGGGCCGCTGCGGCGAGAGCTCGAACTGGATGACGTCGGTGCATTGGGTCAGGAATCCTGCTTCGCAATAGGCGAGATAAAAGTCCCACGTGCGCATGAACCGCTCGTCGTAGCCGAGTGCGCGCACCTGTGAAGCCCGGTCGTGGAACGACTTGCGCCAGCGGTTCAGCGTCTCGGCGTAGTCGAGGCCGAACGCGTGCGCGTCGATGACCGCGAGGCCGGCCCGTCCTGCTTCCTCGCGGAACCGCGCCGGCGACGCGAGCATCCCGCCGCGGAAGACGTACTGCTGGATGAAGTCGGTCCCCTGGCGGTAGCGATCGAACAGCCGGTCGTCGATGGTGATCGCCTGCACCACCGCCCTGCCCCTTGGGCGCAGGACGCGGCGCAAGGTTCCGAACCAGGCCGGCCAGTAACGCTCGCCGACCGCCTCGTACATCTCGATCGAGACCACGTGGTCGTACTCGCCGCGCACGTCGCGGTAGTCGACGAGCGCGATCTCGGTCAGGTGACCGACGCCGGCATTGCGCAGCCGCGCCTGCGCATAGGCCTGCTGCTCGCGCGAAAGCGTGAGGCCCGTCACCCGGCAGCCGTGTTCGCGCGCTGCCAGCTCCGCGAAGCCGCCCCAGCCGCAGCCGATCTCGAGGATGCGGTCGCCGCGCGCGGGCTGCAGGCGCTCGAGGATCCGCCGGTACTTCGCCCGTTGCGCCGCCTCGAGCCCGAGCGAGCGGTCGGCGGCGAAGAGCGCGCTCGAGTAGGTCATCGAGCTGTCCAGCCACAACGAGTAGAAGTCGTTGCCGAGGTCGTAGTGCGCGGCGATGTTGCGCCGGCTGCCGCGGCGGGTGTTGGCGTTGAGCCAGTGGCGCAGGCGGTAGGCGAGCGCCCCGAACGCTTTGCCGTAGATGGCGCGGTCGAGCCGCTGGCGGTTCGCCGCCACCAGCGTCAGCAGCGCCGCGAGGTCCGGCGAGTCCCACTGGCCGTCGACGTACGCCTCGCCGAATCCCACGTCGCCGCTCGAGGCGGCGCGCGCGAACGCACGCCAGTCGCGCACGTGGAGCATCGCGCTCGGGCTGCCGCCCGGGCCGAACTCGTGCCGGGTGCCGTCGGGAAGGAGGAGGGACAGACGCCCCACCTCCATCCGCGCGAGCGTCGCGAGCACCAGGCGTGCAGCCCAGGGCGCACGCGCGGCGGGGGTGTCGCGTTCCAGCGGTGCGAACCGTTCCTGCGCTTTCATCGGCTCACTTCCTCCAGCGGCGGCAGCGGTTTGGAGACGAACGGCACGCGCTTCGTCCAGAGCTTCAGCGCCTGCCAGTGGATGCGGGCGATGACGGCGAGCGTCATCCACGGATACCCGAGGAACGCCCTCGCGAGGGTGCGCGTGCCGAGCGGCTCGGCGGCACCCGAGACGCTCGTGTGCAGCAGATCGCCCTGGTCGTCATGGTAGTCGATCCGCGCGATACGCCGGTGGCGCGCCTGGTGGAAGCGGAAGCGGTAGCCGCCGGCGACGGCGAAGAACGGCGAGACGTGGAACACCTTGCGCGCTGCCAGCGTCTCGGCCGGCAGGATGGGACGCGCATCGGGGTGGGCGAGCAGGTACGCGTGACGCTCGCCGAAGGTGTTGTTGACCTCGGCGAGGATCGCCCGCACCCGCTGCTCCCGGTCCTCGCAGAACCAGAAGCTCACCGGGTTGAAGACGTAGCCGAGCACGCGCGGGAAAGTCTGCAGCCAGACCTCGCCGTCGGCCGCTTCCGCCAGGCCTTCGACAGCGAGCAGGTCGCGGATCCAGGCAAGCGGGTGCGACCCGTCGCGCGCGCCGTGGTCGCGGAAGTGGAAGCTGAGCAGGCTGAACCGGTTCAGCCCGAAGCCGGGGCGCGCGAGCGACTCGACACGCGAGAGCGGAACGGCGAGGAAGTAGACCGGGTAGCGGAAGGCGTGCTCAGTCGGCCGCAAGCGCCGATGCAGCACTTCGCCGAAGCAGAGCTGCGGCTCCGCTGCCGGCGGCGTGGCGGTCGATGCAACGCGGGTCACTTCCCGGCGTCCCTCTCTAGCGCGTTGCCGCGGCCGGGCGCCAGGGCGCCCACGCGGTCGCTGCGTCATTCGCAACGTCGTCCTTGACAGCCTCGCCGACGCCCTGCCAGGGCGCGAAGCAGTCGAGGTCGTTCGCCACCGCCAACCCGGCCTTGAGGCCGTCCTCGTGAAAACCATACCCCGCCCAGGCGCCCGCGAACCAGAGCCCGCGCCTTCCCTGGATGGTGGGCAGCATCGCCTGCGCCTCCACCGCTGCGCGATCGAAGATCGGGTGCTCGTAGTCGAACTCGCCGATCCAGTCGCCCGCCTCCGGCTCGCGCGGCGGATTCATGGTCACCACGACCGGCCGCGCGAACGGCAGCGGTTGCAGCTTGTTCAGCAGGTACGACACGCCCACCGGGCGATCCTCGCCGGCGTTCGTGCCGGCGAGGTAGTTCCAGGCGGACCACGCCCTCTCGCGCCGCGGCAGCAGTGACCGGTCGGTGTGCAGCACCGCCTTGTTCCACTGGTAGCGCACCTTGCCCAGAATCGCGCGCTCCTCCGGCGTCGGATCTTCGAGCAGCCGCAGCGCCTGGTCGCCGTGGCACGCGAGGACCGCGCCGTCGAAGCGCTCGATGCCCGTGCGCGTGGCCACGTGCACTTCGTCGCCGGCCACATGCACGCGGCGCACCGGCGAGGCGAGACGCACGTCGTCGAGCTTCGCGGCGAGACGCCGCACGTACTCGCGGCCGCCGCCGCGGACGGTGCGCCACTGCGGCCGCCCGTTCACCTGCAGCAGGCCGTGGTTGGCACAGAAGCGCACGAACGTCGCGACCGGGTAGTCGAGCATGGTCTGCGTGGGGCAGGACCAGATGGCGCCGGCCATCGGCAGCAGGTACCAGTCGCGGAACGCCTCGCCGTAGCGCCCCGCGCGCAGGAAGTCGCCGAGCGACAACCCGTCGCCGGCGCCGCGCCCCGCGAGTCGGGTCGCCTCGCGGTTGAAGCGCAGGATGTCGGCGAGCATCGACCAGAACTCGCGCCGCACGAGGTTCGAGCGCTGCGCGAACACCGTACCGAGGTTGGTGCCGGCCCACTCGAGATCCCGATCGCCGAGCGAGACGCTGAACGACATCTCGGAGGCCGCGCTCGGGACGCCGAGATGGCGCAACATCGCGCTGAGGTTCGGATAGGTCTTCTCGTTGTAGACGAGAAAGCCGGTGTCCACGGGATGCGTGACGCCGCCGAGGGTGACGTCGACCGTGTTCGTGTGCCCGCCGAGGTAGTCGTTCGCCTCATACAGCGTCACCCGATGGCGCTTGGCAAGCAGCCATGCCGCCGCGAGACCCGAGATGCCGGCGCCGATCACGGCGAGCCGGAGCGGACGCCCGCGGCGAGCGTGCGCCGCCGCGGGCAGGCCGGGCCGCTGCAGCACGGCCTGTTCGATGCGATCCATGTTTCTTCTGTCCCCGTCTTCCGTTGGCGTGCGGGTCTGGGTGTCGCGGCGTGCCGGTCAGGCAGTCCGCTTGTCGCGCTGGATGAGCGCGTAGGCGGAGTGGTTGTGGATCGACTCGAAGTTCTCCGACTCGACGGTGAACGCGAGCACGCGCGGGTCGTCGAGCAGGTGCCGCGCGATGTCGCGCACCATGTCCTCGACGAACTTCGGATTGTCGTAGGCGCGCTCGGTGACGTATTTCTCGTCGGGACGCTTGAGCAGCCCGTACACCTCGCAGGAGGCCTCCTGCTCGGCGATGGCGACCAGCTCCTCGATGGTGACGTCGGTGCCGACGGTCGCGGCGATGGTGACGTGCGAGCGCTGGTTGTGCGCGCCGTAGTCGGAGATCTTCTTCGAGCAGGGGCAGAGGCTCGTGACCGGGACGACGACCTTGATCGAGAAGTCGAGGCCCTGGCCGGGGGTCACCTCGCCGCGCAGGACGACGTCGTAGTCGAGCAGGCTCGACACGTTCGACACCGGCGCGCGCTTCTCGATGAAGTACGGGAAGCGCGCCTCGATGTAGCCGGCCTCGGCGTCGAGGCGCGCGAGCATCCGGGCCATCAGCCCGCGGAAGCTCTCGGCAGTCATCGGCCCGTGCTCGGCCTGCAGCACTTCGAGGAAGCGCGACATGTGGGTGCCCTTCACGTGGTGCGGCAGGGCGACGTACATGTCGATGACGGCGACGGTCGCCTGCAGCGAGCCGTCGCGCCGCGCGACCACGACCGGATGCCGCACGGACTTGACGCCCACCCGATCGATCGCGATCTCGCGCGCGTCGGGCGTGGCCTGGATATCGGGCAGGAACAACTTCTCGGGGGCGTTCATGAACGGCTCCTGGGGTGAGTGCTGGCGCCGGCACCTGCCGGGTCCGACGCCGGGAAGAGCGGCTGTGACACCGCTTCGTGTTATGCCGCGCGGCGCTCGATGTCGATACGCCGTGCGGCCCGTTCCGGACGCAGCGGCTGCCGCGTCCGGTCGCTTGCGCTACCTGGGCACCGCCGCCAGCAGGCGCTCGATGGCCGCAACCAGCCGCGGGTCGTCGGGCTTGACGCCCGAGTCGAACGAGAGCACCTCGGTGCCGCTCCGGTCGATCAGGTACTTGTGGAAGTTCCACTGCGGCCGCTCGCCGGTCTTCTGCGTGAGCGCCGCGAAGAAAGGATTGGCGGACCCGCCGACCACCGAGGTCTTGGCGAACATCGGGAAGCTCACCCCGTAGTTCACCTCGCAGAACTTGGCGATGTCCTTGTTGCTGCCCGGCTCCTGGGCGCCGAAGTCGTTCGCGGGGAAGCCCAGCACCACCAGCCCGCGATCCTTGTAGCGCTGGTAGAGCCTTTCCAGTCCCTCGTACTGAGGCGTGTAGCCGCAGCGGCTCGCGGTGTTCACGGCGAGCACCACCTTGCCCTGGAACTGGCACAGCGAGGTGGGCTGGTCGCTGAGGGAAGGGAGCGAGGCGTCGAGCACTTTTGGGCAGGCGCCGGCGAGGGCCGGGCTGGCAGCGGCAACGGTGGCCATGGCGACGATTCCGAGGAGGAGCAGCTTCATTTTGTCTTGGTCAAACAGGCTGGTTAGTGGTAACTTAGTCGCTAAAGGTTCCGGCTGTCAACCGCGCTCCCGCAAAATGTCCAAGACAATGACCCTCCCCGAGAACGCCGAGCGGTTCTTCAGCATCAGTGCTGTGGAACGCGACACCGGCATTTCGAAAGACACACTGCGCGTGTGGGAACGGCGCTACAGCTTCCCGCTCCCGCGACGCGATGCCCACGGCGAGCGGGTCTACTCGCGGGACCAGGTCGAGCAGCTGCGCGTCATCAAGCGCCTGCTCGATCTCGGCCACCGCCCGGGCAAGATCGTCGGCAAGCCGCTTGCGGCGCTGGTGGAGCTCGCCGAGCCCCTGCCGACCGAGCAGCCGCGGCAGATGGTCGATCGCCTGCAGGCGATCCTCGACCTCATCCGGCAGCATCGGGTGAGCGAGTTGCGGCTCGAGCTCGGCCAGACGTTGATGCGCCAGGGCCTGGGCCGTTTCCTGCTCGAGACCGTGGCCCCCTTGAACACCGCCGTGGGCGAAGCGTGGATGCGCGGCCGGCTCGAGATCTTCGAGGAGCATCTCTACACCGAGACGCTGCAGGGTGTGCTGCGCAACGCCATCGGCTCGATCCCCAGTCAGGGCCAGCAGCCGCGCGTGCTGCTCACCACGTTCCCGAACGAGCAGCACAACCTCGGGCTGTTGATGGCCGAGTCGATGTTCGCGCTCGAGGGCGCTACTTGCATTTCGCTGGGCACGCAGACGCCGATCTTCGACATCGTGCTCGCGGCGCAATCGCATCGCGCCGATGTCGTCGCGCTTTCCTTCAGCGCCGCCTACCCGACGACGCAGGTCACCGACGGCCTCGAGGAGCTGCGCCGCAAGATCCCTGTCGAGGTCGCGATCTGGGTCGGCGGCACCAACGCCGCCTTCGCGCGGCGCGCCCTGCCCGGCATCACGGTGCTCGGTGGCCTGCAGGAGGTGGGCAGCGCCGTGAGCCGCTGGCGGAGCGCGCGCGCCGGGTGATGCGAGGCGCGGACGCGATGCCGTCCCCCCTGCAGGTGGTCTGGTTCAAGCGCGATCTGCGTGTCGCCGATCACGCTCCGCTGTGCGGGGCTGCGGCGGCCGGTCCGGTGCTGCCGCTGTTCGTGTTCGATCCGCGGGTTCTCGCCGCGCCCGACTTCTCCGCGCAGCACCTCGGTTTCGTGCGCGAATGCCTCGATGCGCTCGGCCAGACGCTTGCGTCGCTCGGCGCCCGACTGCACGTGGCGACCGGCGCGACGGCGGAGGTGCTCGATCGGCTCGCGCACGAACAGGCGATCGGCGGCCTCTGGAGCCACGAGGAGACCGGGAACGCCGTGACCTATGCGATCGACCGCGAGGTCGCGCGGTGGTGCCGGGAGCGCGGCATCATCTGGCGACAGTTCCCGCAGAACGGCGTCGTGCGCGGACTCGCGCGCCGCGACGGCTGGGCACGGCAGTGGGAAGCGCGCATGCAGACGCCGGTGCTGGCAACGCCGCAAGGACTCGTGGGCCGCAACATCGTTCCTTCCCCCGGAAACGCGGTGCCGTCGATCGGGCTCCTCGCCTCGGCAGAGAAGCCCGCCGACGCCCTCGCGGACAAGCCGGGCCGCCAGCGCGGCGGGCGCCGTGCCGCGCTCGCGCGGCTCGACGCATTCCTCGACGGGCCGGTGCAGGATTACCGTCGCGGCATGTCGAGCCCGCGAACTGCGGTGTCGGCGTGCTCGCGGCTGTCGCCCTACCTCGCGTGGGGCGCAGTGAGCCTCAAGGAGGTCGTGCACGCGGCGCGCGGCCGCGCCGAGGTGCTTCGCGCGCTGCCTGCGCGCGAGCGCCCGCCCGGCGCACTGGCGGGCCTGGCGTCGTTCGAGGGACGGCTGCACTGGCACTGCCACTTCATGCAGAAGCTCGAGTCGGAGCCTGAGATCGAGCTCCGCAACGTGAACCGCGCCTACGACGGCCTGCGTGACGAGCGCGCCGACCCGGCACGGCTCGAGGCCTGGCGCCGCGGCGAGACCGGCTATCCGATGGTGGACGCGTGCATGCGCATGCTCGCCGCCACCGGCTGGCTCAACTTCCGCATGCGCGCGATGGTGACGAGCTTCGCGTCGTATCAGCTCTGGCTGCATTGGCGCGAGACCGGCCTGCACCTCGCGCGCGAGTTCCTCGACTACGAGCCCGGCATCCACTGGAGCCAGACGCAGATGCAGTCGGGCGTGACGGGCATCAACACGCTGCGCATCTACAACCCGGTGAAGCAGGCCGAAGACCACGACCCCGATGGCACGTTCGTGCGCCGGTGGGTGCCCGCGCTCGACCGCGTCCCGGACGACTTCATCTTCAGGCCCTGGCTTATGCCCCCCGGCGTGCAGGACCGCGTCGCAGTGCGCATCGGGCGCGACTACCCGGCGCCGATCGTCGATGCCGTTGCCGCCGCGCGCGAGGCACGCGAGCGCATCACCGCGATCCGCCGTACGCGAGCGGCGCGTACCGAGGCGCTCGCGGTGCTTCGCGCTCACGGGAGCCGGAAGCCCTCGCCGCGACGCCGCCGCGACTCCACGGCGCAGCGCGCGCTCGACCTCTGACGCAGACGTGGCCATGCGGCGCAAAGCGGAGCTGCCGGTGAAGGTCTGCGAGGCGTGCCGCCGGCCGATGGTCTGGCGGCGGCGCTGGGCGCGCACCTGGGACGAGGTGCGCTACTGCTCGGACCGCTGTCGCGCCTCGGCGCGCGCGACGCGCCGCGCGCGGGTCGACTGATGCGGCAGCTCGTCCTCGTCCTCGGCGACCAGCTGTCGCTCACCAACCCGGCGCTGGCGGGCATCGACCCTCGGCAGGACCGCGTTCTCATGATCGAGGCGCCGGGCGAGGGCGCGCACGTCTGGAGCCACAAGGCGAGGATCGCGCTGTTCCTCTCGGCGATGCGGCACTTCGCCGAGGCGCTGGCCGCGGGTGGGTTCCCACTCGAGTACGTGCGGCTCGACGACTCGCCCGAGCCCGCCCTTGCGGCGCGGTTGCGCGCGGCGCTCGTCCGGCTCGCGCCCGAAAGGCTCGTGGTCTGCGAGCCGGGCGAATGGCGCGTGCTCGCCGCCGTGCAGGACGCCGCCCGCGATGCGGGCGTGCCGCTCGACGTGCGGCCGGACACGCACTTCCTCTGCTCCACCAAGGAGTTCTCGGCGTGGGCGCGCGACAAGAAGATGCTGCTCCTTGAGCACTTCTACCGCCACATGCGCCGGCGCACCGGCGTGCTCATGGACGGCGATCAGCCCGCAGGCGGCGCCTGGAACTTCGACAAGGAGAACCGCGCCGGCTTCGGTCGCGGCGGCCCGGGCACGATCCCGCCGCCGCCGCGCTTCCCGCCCGATGCCCGCACGCGCGAGGTGATCGCGCTCGTCGAGAAGCGCTTCCCGGACCACCCGGGGTCGCTCGCGAGCTTCGCCTGGCCGGTGACGCGGGCGCATGCGTTGCAGGCGCTCGACGGGTTCATCGAAGAGCGGCTGCAGCACTTCGGCCGCCACCAGGACGCCATGTGGACGGGCACGCCCTTCGGCTGGCATTCGGCTCTCTCGGCGGCGCTGAACCTCAAGCTGCTCGACCCGCGCGAGGTGCTCGCCGCGGCCGAAAGGGCGTGGCTGCGCGACCGCCGGCCGATCGCGAGCGTCGAAGGCTTCGTGCGCCAGATCCTCGGCTGGCGCGAGTTCGTCCGCGGCATGTACTGGCTCGACATGCCGGGGCTCGCCGCGGCCAACCACTTCGGGCACGAGCGGCCGCTGCCCAAGTGGTACTGGACCGGCAGCACCGACATGAATTGCATGCGGCACGTCATCGGCCAGACTCTGGAGCACGGCTACGCCCATCACATCCAGCGGCTGATGGTGACCGGGGTCTTCGGCTTGCTCGCCGGCGTGCTGCCGAAGGCGGTGTGCGACTGGTATCTCGCGGTGTACGTGGACGCGGTCGAGTGGGTGGAACTGCCCAACACTGCCGGCATGGCGCTGTACGCCAACGGCGGCCGATTCACCTCCAAGCCCTACGTGGCGTCGGGGGCATACATCAAGCGGATGTCGAACTACTGCAACGGGTGCCGGTACAAGCCGGAGGTGCGCGAAGGACCGGACGCCTGCCCGTTCACGGTGCTCTACTGGGATTTCCTCGCGCGTCACGAGCGCGAGCTCGCGAGCAACCAGCGCACAGCGCTCATGGTGCGCAACCTCGACCGTCTCGGCGCGGCGGAACGCAACGCCGTCCGGCGCAAAGCCGACCGCATTCTGATCGGGCTCGATGCGCTGTAGGGAGGCATTTCGCAGGGTCAGCGCGAGGGCTCTCTGCTACACTGACGCGCATCTGTCGGGCCCGCCCGGCCCTCCACTCGCGCGTCCGCCTCCCATGCTCTACCCGGAACTCTTCAAGTCGCTCGAACGCGTGCGCTGGAGCCTCGCCGACGACGTGCCGTGGCGCGAGTTCGACCCCGCGCAGCTCTCCGACGAGCAGGCGAACACGGTGAAGATGAACGCGATCACCGAGTGGGCCGCGCTCCCCGCCACCGAGATGTTCCTGCGCGACAACCTCGACGACAGCGACTTCTGCGCCTTCATGTCGGTCTGGTTCTTCGAGGAGCAGAAGCACGCGCTCGCGCTCATGGAGTACCTGCACCGCTTCCGCCCCGACCTCGCGCCGACCGAAGAGGAGCTGCACTCGGTCCGGTTCCACTTCGACCCGGCGCCGGCGCTCGAGACGCTGATGCTCCACTTCTGCGGCGAGGTGCGGCTCAACCACTGGTACCGCTGCGCCGGCGAGTGGCACACCGAGCCGGTGATCAAGAAGATCTACGACCTCATCTCGCGCGACGAGGCGCGTCACGCCGGCGCCTATCTGCAGTACATGAAGCGCGCGATCACGAAGGTGGGCGACGATGCGCGCGCGGCGTTCGCGCGCATCGGCATGCTCATGGCGAGCTCGGCGCGATCGGGCAAGCCGCTGCACCCGACCAACCTGCACGTCAACAAGTCGCTGTATCCGAACGACACCGTGCAGTCGAAGCTCCCCGACCCCGAGTGGCTCGAACGCTGGCTGGACGAGCAGATCCGCTTCGGCAAGGAGTGGGAGGCGCGCGTCGTCGGCATGATCCTCAAGAACCTCTCGCTGCTCTTCGACCGCACGCTGAACAGCGTGCAGGACCTGAACCGCTACCGCAAGGAGCTCGCGGCGCGGCTTGCACCGCAGGTGGCGTGAGCGCGCGCGCGGCGCCCGGAAGGCCCGACGTTCCGGCCGTGCCTCCCGTCCGCGGCGACAGGGCCCACGCGGCGCCGAAAGACTGGCGCGCCTGTCGCAGGGCGCAGAACCGATCGCGCGCCCATTGCAGTCCATGAGCATGTCGCGCTACCCGGCGCCCGGCTTCGAGGCGAAGATCTGCCGGCCCGATGATCTCGCGACGCGCGCACGGCGCCTGCCGCGGCCGCTCGTCTTCACCAACGGCGTCTTCGACATCCTCCACCGCGGCCACGTCACCTACCTCGCGCAGGCGCGCGCGCTGGGCGCGAGCCTCGTGCTTGCGCTCAATAGCGACACCTCGGTGAAGCGGCTCGGCAAGGGTGACGACCGTCCCGTCAACCCGCTCGCCGATCGCCTGGCGGTGGCTGCGGCGCTCGCCGCGGTGGATCTCGTCACGTGGTTCGAGCAGGACACGCCGCTCGCGACCATCCTCGCCTGCCGCCCCGACGTGCTCGTCAAGGGCGGCGACTGGACGCCCGACCGCATCGTCGGCGCGCCGGAGGTCGGGAGCTGGGGCGGGACGGTGCACTCGATCCCGTTCGACCACGATCGCTCGACCACCGAGCTGCTGAAGAAGATCCGCGGCTGACGGCGCACCCTCCCCCTCATAGGGGCTCATAGGGGCAGGGCCAGGCCAGGGTGGGGGTGTGCTGACGTCGCGCTGCCCGAGCTGGCGCTCAGGCGCCGTACCCCCATCCCGACCCTCCCCCTGGGAGGGGACCATCAGCTCACGTGGTGCACCTTCTGCAGCCCGTATACCGGCGTCGGAATCCCCTCCATCCGTGCCTTCAGCTGCAACGACAGGAACTGCGAGTAGTGTCGCGACTGATGCAGGTTGCCGCCGTGGAACCACAGGTTCTCCTGCTGCGTCGGCTTCCACATGTTGCGCAGCTCGCCTTCCCACGGTCCCGGATCCTTGGTCGTGCCCGAGCCGAGGCCCCAGCACTTGCCGACGCTGTCCGCGACCTCGTTGGAAATGAGCTGCGCCGCCCAGCCGTTCATCGAGGAATAGCCGGTCGCGTAGACGATGAGGTCGGCGGGCAGCTCCGTGCCGTCGGAGAACGTCACTGACTTCGGGTTGATGCGCTCGACCGTCACGCGGCTCTTGAGCTTGATGCTGCCGTTCGCGACGAGCTCGCTCGCGCCGACGTCGATGTAGTAGCCCGAGCCGCGGCGCAGGTACTTCATGAACAGCCCCGAGCCGTCCTCGCCGAAGTCGAGCATGAAGCCGGCCTTCTCCAGCCGCGCGTAGAGGTCCGCGTCGCGCTTGCGCATCTCCTCGTACACCGGAATGTGGAAGCTGTGCATGATCCTGTACGGCACCGAGGCGAAGATCAGGTCCGCCTTGTGGTGGTCGATGCCGTTCTTGACCGCTTGCTCCGAGTAGAGGCCGCCGAGCGCGAGCTCCATCAGCGTGTCGGACTTCGCGATGTGCGTCGAGGTCCGCTGCACCATCGTCACGTCGGCGCCGTTCTCCCACAGCGCGGCGCAGATGTCGTGCGCCGAGTTGTTGGAGCCGATGACGAGGCACCTCTTCCCCTTGTACCTGTCCGGGCCAGGGTGCTGGCTGGAGTGGTGCTGGTCGCCCTGGAACGTCTCGGCGCCGGGGAACTTCGGCACGTTCGGCACGGCGGACATGCCGGTCGCGAGCACGAGCTGCTTCGGGCGCAGCGTCACCGGCTTGCCGTCGCGCTCGACCTCGACCGTCCACTCGCCCTTCGCGGCGTCGTACTTCGCGCTCCTGCAGACGGTGGAGCCCCAGTAGTTGAGCTCCATGAGCCTGGTGTAGGACTCGAGCCAGTCGCCGATCTTGTCCTTCGGCGAGAACACCGGCCAGTGGTCGGGGAAGGGCAGGTACGGCAGGTGGTCGTACCACACCGGGTCGTGCAGGCAGAGCGACTTGTAGCGCTTGCGCCAGGAGTCGCCGGGCCGCTCGTTCTTCTCGACGATGATGGTCGGCACGCCGAGCCGGCGCAGCCGCGCGCCGAGGGCGATGCCGCCCTGCCCGCCGCCGATGACGACGACATACGGCTGCTTCGTGTAGCCGAGCTCCGCCTGCTCCTGCGCGCGCAGCTCCGCCCAGGTCTTCCGCCCCGGATGCACGCCGTGCTCGACGCCCATCGGCCGCGTCGCGCCGTGCGGCTCCTCGAAGCCCTTCAGCTCGACCATCGTCGTGAGCAGCGTCCAGCACTTGTCGCCCTTCAGCCTCACGAGCCCCTTGCCGCGCGCGACGGCGGTCTCGAAGCTGAACCAGCCTTCGGTCACGCCATCGGCTTCGGTCGCCTCGCCGTCGATCTTCCAGTTCGCGGGCTTCGACTGCGCCGCGGTCGCCTTCAACATCTCGCGGATCTGGTCGCACCCCTCGGCGGTCTTGATGTTCCAGGTGAAGGACACGAGGTCGCGCCAGTACGAATCCTCGTCGAACATCGCCGCGGCACTGTCGATGTCGTTCTTCGCGAGAGCGGCGCCGAATCGATCGAGCCAGGCGGTGACCTTCTGCGTCGGGGTGGAAGCGCTCATCGATGATGTCCTCCTTGTGGGTGGCGTGGTCTGCCGGTGGCGGGTCGCAGCACGCTTTCCGGTTGCGCCCGTGCGCGGCGAATGGCGCGCTACTCTGCACCGCGCGCCATGCCTTTGGCAACGGCGGCGCGCGTGGCGGATCGCGCACGGACGTGCCGCGTCGCAGCAGCAGCGCGTTGGCGCGAAGCGGTTTTCATGACGAGGGATCCGCGCGCCGGCCGGCGACCGCGGCATCGGCGCGCGGTCCGTCGCGGTGCAGCGCTCGGGTCGGCGGAGCGGGTCGTGAAGTTGTCCCGCCGCGGAGCGTGTCCGCGGCCGGGCGCTATCCCGCCGCGGTCAGCTCGAGCGCCATGTAGATCGCGCCCGGCAGCGGGTTGCCGTAGTAGGGCGCGATCTCGCGGAACCCGTGACTCGCGTAGAGCTTCCGTGCGGCGTGCATCGGTGCCAGCGTGTCGAGCACGAGCCGTCGATAACCGACCTCGCGCGCCGCATCGACCGCCTTGCTCGCGAGGGCCTCGCCGAGCTTCGCGCCGCGATGCGCGGGAGCGACGTAGAGCCGCTTCACTTCGCCGCTGTCCGCGTCGAAGCGACGAAGCGCGATGCAGCCGACCGCTTCGGCGCCCCGCTTCGCGAGGAAGAGCCGCCCGTCCGGCATGCCGTACCGGCCGGGAAGCGTCGCCAGCTCGTCCTCGAACCCCTGGAAGCAGAGGTCGACGTTGATCTCGCGCTGGTAATCGCGGAAGAGCGCGCGCGTTGCATCGAGGTCGGGCGCCGTCCACGCCGGGACGATGTCGTACTCGTCGGGCTGTTCGAGGCGCCCGTGCGCTTCCATGAGTTGCGCAGTCTCGATCGCCGCGCCGTCCCTGCTGGCGGCGAGATCGGCGACGATGCGCCCGCGCTCGCGCGGCTGCTTCTCCTGCGAGAGCTTGTAGCGCGCCTCCAGTCGCTCGATCGGCATTTCGAACGCGACGATGGCGCGCAGCATCGCGTCCATGTAGTCGCCCGGCATCGCATGCAGGCGGGAGACGTAGTCGGGATCGCTCGCTCGCGAGAGCGCATCGAGCACCGCAATCGTCGCGTCACGCCCGGCGACGATCCGCGGCCGGCCGTACGCATGCACGGCGGCGTAGTTCCACGTCGGGACGGACTTCGCGCGCTCGTAATGGCGCGGCGAAACGTAGGCGTGCGGTCCGCCGAAGATCACGAGCGCGGGGCGAGCGCCGTCGAAGTCGCGCCATTGCGGATTCGCGCGCGCGAGGTGCGCCACGATCGCCAGCGCGTCACCCTCGCGCCTGATGGCGCATGGCACGTGCGACGCCTGCGGAATGCCGTCAGCGGCGGTGACGACGCTTACGAACGAGTGCACGCGCATGAAGCGCTCGAGCTCGCCGCGGTCTTCGATGCGGTGGTGGGGAGGCGAGTACATCGGGGTGCCCGGCGCCTGGGCCGCCGATACTACCGCGAGCTACTCCGCTCAGAGCAGTGGCGCGCGTCGCCCCGACTCGCGCTCGATAAGCGCGCGCACCCGCTACCCTGCACCTGGTGCAGAAGCGCAGCTTGGACGTGGTGGCGTGACGGCCGGCCTGACAGCGTAACCACCATCCGCGGGTACTGCCCGAGCAGAAGGGATAGGTGGCGCAGATAAAGAATTCGGGCGCACAGGCCCCGACGAAAGCAACCCCTGTCTCGCAGAGTCCTCAGGTCTTCGGGCAGTCCGCCACTTCCGCCCCCGGGAAGGCACTCCGCTGCTCGCCGAGCCGTGCACGCAGCTCCCCCGGCGCGTCGGGGAAGCGCAGGAAGATGCGCTGGCTGCTCGCCTCGCGTGGCCCGGCTTCCGCCTTCACGCCGCGCCTGCGCACCTCGGCAAGGCGCTTTGCCGCCGCTTCGCCGCTCGCGAACACGCCGAGCGAGATGCCGTTCGCGAACTTCGGGTCCTCCACCACGAGCGACACGTCCTCGAGGCCCTGCGCCCGGATCTCGCCGATGCGCGCGTTCGCCGCGGCCCGGCTCTCGAGCGGCGGGACGTAGACCCACCAGCCGGTGGGCGGCCCGACGCGACGTTCGGTGAGCTCGATGCCGCGCGCGAGCGCATCGACCGTCGCGCGCGCAGCGGCCAGCTCCGCCGGCGCGAAACCGCCCCACTCGATGCAGCCGCGCTCGCCCGGGGTGGGTGCGGCTGCCGCCACCGGGACAGGCGCCGGCGCGGGCGCGCGTGATGCGACCTGCTCGGGCGTGAGCACGCGCACCTTGTCCGCCTCGATCTGCCGCCCGGGCGCGCCGGCGTCGCGCGTACCGGGCGCGCCCGCGTAGCGCGCATAGACGAAGAAGACGACGTTGGCGAGCACGAGCAGGAGGAACAGCAGCCGCAGCATCGGATCACCGCGACCGCATCGCCGTGGCGGGACGGGCCCGACTCATCGCAGGCTCACCTCGCCCGCCAGGAAGCGTTCGGTGCCGCGGTCGGTGGCGACGAGCAGCGCACCATCGTCGTCGACTCCGAGCGCGGTGCCTTCGCAGGCGCCGTCGCCGTTCAGCAGACGCACGCGCTGTCCGCGGTGCGCGTGCCGGCGCTCCCAGTCGTCGCGAAAGCCGCCGAAGCCCGAGCGATCGAAACGCGCACACGCCGCCGCGAGGGCGGCGAGCATTTCGGCGAGGATGGCGTTGCGGCTCTCGCTCACGCCCGCCATGCGCAGGTCGGCCACCGAATAGGGCAACCGTTCCGAGAGGCGATCCGCACCGCGGACGTTGACGCCGATGCCGATCACGGCCGCCGCGTCTTCCGTCGAGGCGATCTCGATCAGGATGCCGCAGAGCTTGCGCCCCTCCCACAGGATGTCGTTGGGCCACTTGAGGCCGATCCCCGACGCGCCGAGCCGCTCGAACGCCCGGCTGCACGCGACGCCGACCGCGAGCGACAGCCCGCCGAGGTTCTTCGCCTCGGCGCCGAAGCGCCACAGCAGCGAGAACGCGAGGCTGGTCCCGAACGGCGCGAGCCAGGGCGCGCCGCGGCGGCCCCGGCCCGCGGTCTGGATCTCGCAGACGACGGCGGTGCCCGAGGCGGCGCCCTCGCGCGCGAGATCGGCGACGACCGAGCTCGTCGACTCGCAACGGTCCACGACGGCGAGCCGGACCTCCGGCGGCAGGCGCCCAGCCACGGCGTCTGGATCGAGCAGCTCGATGGGCTCGGCAAGCCGCACCGAGCCGCCGTGCGCGTCGAGTGCCACGCCGAGGCCGAGCAGGTCGGCGAGCGCCGGTGCGAGTTCCGCCGGCGCCAGCTTGCCAGCCGCGATCAGTTCGTCGGCGGAATGCGGCTGGCCGTCGCTCAGCAGGCGGATGATGGGGAGCTTGTAGGGCATCGGTCGCGGCGGAGCGGTGCGATGGTAGCAGGCGCAGCGAGGGCTCCGATGCGGACGGTGCCTCGTGCACCGCACGCGTGGCCGGTCAGCGTCCGCGTTCGCTTCCGGCATTCGCTGCGGCGGCGTCGCGCGCCGGGGCCGCGCGACGCGGCTTCTCCGGCCAGGGCTTCCAGCGCCGGTGCACCCACCACCACTGCTCGGGGTGACGCAGGATCATGCGCTCGAGCGCCGCGTTGAACGTGCGCGTGTTGCGCCGGATCTCCTCGCTCACGTTCTCCAGCTCCACGAGCGCGAGCGGCGGCTCGAAGCGCAGCACGTGCGTGCCGTCGGGCTCGCGCCAGCTCGAGCCGGGCAGGACCGGTGCGCCGGTCGATTGCGCGATCACGGCGAGGCTCTTGAACGTCCCCGCGGGATGGCCGAAGAAGTCCACGCGCACGCCGTCGCGCGGTCCGGCATGCTGGTCGAAGGGCACCACGACGATGTCGCCGGCCGTGAGGCGGTCGAGCAGGCCGTCGAGCGAGCTCGACTTCGGCAGGATGCCGAAGCCGGCCGCTGCGAATCGCCGCGTGACGATGTCGTCGAGCCACTGCGGCTTGAACGGCCGGCGCACGAAGAAGAACTTGCCGCGCGCCTCGGGGTACTGCGCGATCGCCGCCGCGGTGGCGACCTCGAAGTTGCCGAAGTGCCCGGTCAGCACCAGCACGCCGCGTCCCTTGGCGTGCTCGCGCACCAGCACGTCGAGGTTCTCGACCCGCGCCATGGCGAGCCGCCGGTGCGCGCGGACGAAAGGATAGCGCAGGAACTCGAAGATCATGCGCGCGAGATGCGCGTAGTGCGCCTGCGCGATGCGCACGATCTCCGCCGGGGGCACGGTCCCGCCGAAGACGCGCTGCAGGTTCTCGAGGATGACCTGCCGTCGCACCGGCAGGAAAGCGTAGAGAAGCCTCCCGAGCAGCGGCAGCTGCGTCCCTGCCGGCACGCCGAGCGCCACCGCTGAGGCGGACTGCGCGTCGTGCGTCAGCGAGAGCGAGACGCTCGCGATGCGATGGCGATCGAGCACCGCCTGAGCGTCCGGCGACAGCTCCACCTGTGGCGCACCGTAGCCGTCCCGCACCACCGAGAAATCGGCGGCGCCGAGGTGGCCCATCGCCGTTTCGCGCGGAAAGAGCTTGAGGCAGGCCTCCTTCGCGGCGAAGCGCGCCGCGAGGCTCGCGACGCGTCCTGGCCCGTCGCCCGCGTCGGCGAGCTCGACCGCGGAGAAGAGCTTGCCCAGATACGCGGCGGGCGTTTCGCGCAGCAGCCGGTCGATGCGCGCGAGCGTGACGCTGTCGATGCCACAGCGCGAGGCGCCCGCCCCGGGCGGCGCCGGTCCGTTCATCGCGCCGGCGGGACCGCCACCAGCAGCGCGGCGTCGGTGCCGGCGAAGCCGCGCGACAGCACCAGCGCGACGGGGCTGCGCGGCGCCACCGCCGCGCGGGACACGGGGAAGTCGCCGAGCGGCGGGTCGCGGCGCGCGAGCGTGGCGATGCCCGGCACCCGGCCTTCAGCCAGCGTGGCGAGCGCGACCACGAGGTCGAGCATGCCGGAAGCCGCGAGCAGATGGCCGAACGCCCACTTGAACCCGGTGACCGGCGGGATGCGTTCGCCGAAGACGGTGCGGATGGCCGCGGCTTCCGACGCGTCCGAGGGCCGCGTGCCGTTGGCGTGGGCGACGATCATGCCCACGTCATCGGGCCGGAGCTGCGCATCGGCGAGCGCGAGGCCGATCGCGCGGACGAGGCCGTCGCCGTCCTCGCGGATCGGCAGCAACCCCTCGCCCTCGGCCGCGTAACCGCTGCCGAGCAGCTCGCCGAGCACCGGGGCCCCGCGTTCGCGGGCCGCCGCCTCGGTCTCGAGCACCAACGCACCGGCACCCTCGCCGAAGAGGCTGCCGTCGCGCGCCGCATCGAAAGGCAGCAGGCGCTCGCTCGCGACGAGCCCGAGGCAATGGTAGTAGAGCGCCGTCTGCGGCTCGATCGGCGCGTCGTGGCCGATCGCGACGATGCGGTCGGCCTCACCGGCGCGCAACGCCGCAAGCGACTCCGCCGCGGCGAGGAGACCGCTCACGCTGTGGTTGGTGATGCAGGCGTTGGTGCCCTTGAGGTCGAAGTTGATGCCGACGTGGCAGAGCACGTTGTTCGGCAGCGTGCGCAGGAGCCACATCGGGTTCACGTTCGCCGACAGCTCCCGCCCGAATGCTGCGAGATCCCCCTTCGCCTCGGTCATCAGCGGAAAGTAGTCGTACTGCCCGGAGTAGGTGCCGCCGCCCGAGCCGACGATGCAACCGGTGCGATCGTTGACGGCCGGCCTCCCGCCGTCGTCGAGCGCGTCTCGCCACGCCGGGAATCCGGAGGCCTCGAGCGCCTGCGTCGCCGCATAGATGCCGAAGACGTCGGTGCGGCGGATGAGCTTGAGGAGCTTGCGGTCGGGGACGAGCTGGCGCAGCTCGTTCTCCTTGAGCTTCACCTCGCCCGCGTTGCGCACCGGCCAGCCGCTCGTGTCCCACAACTCGATCGGCGCGATCGCGGAACGCCCTTCGTTGATCGCCCCGAGGATCGACCGCGGATCGCGGCCGGCCGCGCAGACCGCACCTGTGCCGGTGACGAAGACGCGCGCTCGCGATGGCATCTCAGCGCTCCCTCGCCATCGCGGCCTCGGTCTCCTCCGGATGCCGGAACACGAGGCAGCTGTTCGAGCCGCCGAAGCCGAACGAGTTGGAGAGCGCCGCGCGCACCCGGCCGCGGCGCGGCGCGTCGCACACGAGGTTCAGGTGCTCGCAGTCGGGGTCGATCCGGCGCAGGTTGGCGTTCACCGGCATCTCGCCGTGTGCGATCGCGAGCGCGCACACGGCGGCCTCCACCGCGCCCGCAGCGGCGATGAGGTGGCCCATCGAGCTCTTCGTCGAGCTCGTGCCCATGCGCTTGCACTCGGCACCGAACACCGCCTTCAGTGCCGCCGACTCGCTGCGGTCGTTCATCGGCGTCGAGGTGCCGTGTGCGTTCACGTAGTCGATGTCCGCGGGCGCGAGCCGGGCATCGCCGAGCGCCTGACGCATTGCCTGGATCGGGCCGTCGCCGTCGGGCGGCGAATCGGTGATGCGGTAGCTCGAGAGCGAGTTGCCGTCGCCGGCGAGCTCGGCGTAGATGCGCGCGCCGCGCGCGCGCGCCGCGCCCCACTCCTCGAGGACGAGGAAGCCGGCGCCCTCGCCGAGCAGGAAGCCGTTGCGGGTCGCGTCGAACGGCCGGCTCGCGCGCTCGGGCGTCTCGTTGTCGGGGGACACGGCGGAGAGCAGACAGAAGCCGGCGAGGCCCACGGGATTGATCATCGAGTCGAAGCCGCCGGCAAGCACGCGATCGACGATGCCGCGGCGGATGAGCTTCATCGCCGTGCCCACGGCCTGCCCGCCCGACGCGCACGCGGTGTGCACCGAAGTCGCATAGCCGCGGATGCCGTAGCGCTTGAGGAGCAGCGACAGGCCCGCGGTCGACTGGCTGCGGCAGAAGACGATGGGGTCGTTGGCCGAGGGTTCGTCGAGCAGCTTGCGCGCGTCGAGCTCGCCGTCAGGCGCAGAGTGACCGTGCACGGCGGCGAGGTCGGCGTAGTCGACGCCCATCATGCCGGTGCCGACCGCGCAGCCCCAGCGCGTGGCCGTCTCCGGGGTGGGCGCGATGCCGGCGTCGCGGAAGGCCTGATCCGCCGCGGCGAGCGCGAAGCGATGCGACTTGTTCGCGAGCTTGAGCAGCTTGCGGTCGCCGATCACGGCGAGCGCATCGAAGTCCTTCACCTCGGCGGCGATGCGCGTCGAGAAGCCGCTCGCATCGAAGCTCGCGATCGGCGCGCCGCCGGAACGGCCTTCGAGGAGCGCGGCCCAGGTCGTGGCAACGTCGTTGCCGACGGGGGTGACGAGGCCGATGCCGGTAATGGCGACACGAGGCATTCAGACTCCCCTCCCGCCCCCCGCCCTCACCTCCCCGCAGGCGGGGCGGGAGGGTGCCTGCCGCGAGAAGGTGCAGGGCCTTTGCTCGCTATCGACCGCAGCGCTTCGGGCGTGCGCCGTCAATCCGCATGCGTAGCGCAGCGCGAGTCGCGGCCAAGCGCCCCCCGCCGTCACCTCCCCGCAGGCGGGGCGGGAGGGTGCCTGCCGCGAGAAGGTGCAGGGCCCTTGCTCGCTATCGACCGCAGCGCTTCGGGCGTGCGCCGTCAATCCGCAAGCGTAGCGCAGCGCGCGTCGCGGCCAGGCGCCCCTCGCCGTCACCTCCCCGCAGGCGCACGGGGAGGTTACCTGCCGCGAGAAGGTGCGGCGCTCGCTTTGGTGCTCGACGGCAGCGTCCCGGAGCGGCTCCGTGGCAGTGGAACGTCGATGCGAGCTCGACCGCCGCACCCCCACCCTGACCCTCCCCCTGCAAGGGGGAGGGCGCGAGACTCCTTCCCCCTCACAGGGGGAAGGCCGGGATGGGGGTTCCGCGGCAACCACCGCGCATGCTCTCGTCATCATCCGCCCTACCCTTGCGGCGCGATCTCGACCCGCGCCGTCGCCACCGTCCGATCGCCGCGCACGGCGGCGAGGGCGAAGCGCATGAGCTCCGCGCTTGCCGCCTGCTGTTCGACGCGCAGCTCGACCGTCTGTCCCGGCAGGATCCAGTCGCGCATCTTCACGTGCGTGACGCGCGTCGGCACGACCGCGCGGGCCTGCCACCCGCTGTGCGTCTCCGCCACCCTCGCCGCAAGCCGGATGCCGCTGTCGAGAAGCAGCGTCGCGGGGAACACCGGGCGACGTGGGAAGTGGTCGGCGAAGTAAGGCGCCTGCTCCGGCACGGCGAGCGACGCGCGCGCCGCCTGGCCGTGGTCGAGATCGAGCACGTCCATCGGCGGCGGCACGACGCCCGGGAAGCGATCCGGGGTCGCCCCCTCGCCGAGCAGCCGCCGGAAGAACGCGTCGAGGTCCTCGGGCGCGTCGTACTCGTCCTGAGCCAGCATCGGCGCGACCGCGTCGACGAGCTCGAGCACCTGCACGCCGTTCACCTGCGCAGCGCCGGAGTAGGCGACGCTCTCCGCGTCGCACTGCTCGATGTCCACCTGCAGGTCGAGCGTATCGCCCGGCCTCGCCTCGCCGAGGAAGCGCGTTTCGGCGGCGAGCGCCGCGACCGGCCGGCCGCGAAAGGCGATGTGCGCCATCGACACCCAGGCGGCGAGCTGGCCCGTGGCCTCGGCTACGAGGCACGCCGGAAACGACTCGAGCCCCGCGGGCACGTGGAACAGGCCGCGCGCGCGCTTCGCCGGCTGGTACGCCGTGATGCGGTCGCAGAACGTGAACGCGGCGTAGCGGCCGGCCATACGGCTGAGTGCAGCGGGACCGGTGCGGTCAGGCCGAGGCGGCGGCCGCCTTCTGCGCGCGCAGCACCACCTTGCAGAAGGTCTCGGCGGTGAAGAGCTTGGGCACTTCGGCGGCCTTCATCGGCGTCTTGAAGCGCTCCGCCGGCACTTCGGTGAGGAACTCGCGCAGACGGGCCATGCCCTTCTCGGTGACGATGCCCTTCTCCTCGAACTCGGACTCGGGGAGATCGCCGCGCGCGTCCTCGACGATCTTGCCGCGCGGGATCTTGATCTTGAAGGCGCGCTCGAGGCGGAACACGAGGTCGAGGAAGTCGATCGACTCGGCCTGCAGGCCCTCGATCAGCGACACGTCGAGCTTGACGTCCTCCGGTTCGGAGCCGAGCGCATCGGCGATCGTCTCGGCGACCTTCGGATAGACCGCCATGATCTCTTCCTTGCTGAATTCCTGTTGCATGATCACTCCATCTTGAAGCCGCCGTCGACGGCGATCACCTGGCCGGTCAGGTACTGCGAGAAGCGCGAGGCGAGGAACCACACCGCGTAGGCGATCTCCTGCGGCTCGCCATAGCGGCGGAGCAGGATGCGCGACTTGAGCTGCTCGTCGCCCGCCATCTCGCGCACCGCCTGCGACATCTCGGTCTCGATCACCCCCGGCGCCACCGCGTTGACGCGCACCTTGCGTGGCGCGAGCTCCACCGCGAGCGCGCGGGTGAAGGCGTCCACGGCGCCCTTGCTCGCCGCGTAGTTGGTCTGTCCGCGGCCGCCCTTCTGGCCCGAGATCGAGCTCAGGTTCACGATCGCGCCCGAGCGCTTCGCGATCATGTGCGGCGCGACCGCGCGCGTCACGTTGAACATGCCGCCGACGTTGGTGTCGAGCACCGTCTCCACGTCGTCGTCGGAGAGCATCGCAAGCAGCCCGTCGCGGATGACCCCGGCATTGTTGACGAGCACGTCGATGCGCCCCGCGCGCTCGGCAAGCCGCTCGACAGCGGCAGCGCACGCCGCGGAGTCGCGCACGTCCGCCTGTTCGCCGGTGACGGCCCGGCCTCCGGCACTTGCGGCGGCGACCACTTCCTCCGCCGCCGCCGCGCTGCCGCGATAGAGAAAGGTCACGTCGCAACCGTCGGCGGCGAGCGTCTCGACGATCGCGCGGCCGATGCCGCGGCTGCCGCCGGTGACGAGGGCCACCTTGCCTGCGAGCCCCGAGTCGAAGAGCCCGGGTGCGCTCATCCGGACACGGCGAAGCCGCCGTCCACGAACAGGGTGTGGCCGTTGATCATCTCGGCCTCGGGCAGGCAGAGCAGGTAGACCGCGTCGGCGACCTGCGCCGGCGTGAGCTTGGGACCTGCCGGCGTGCGCTCGGCGTACTCGGCGAGGAGCTTCTCCCGGTTCGGGAAGTAGCCGAGCGCGTCGGTGTCCACGACGCCCGCGCTCACCGTGTTGACGCGGATGCCCTTGGGCCCGAGCTCCTGCGCGAGCGAGCGCACGAGCGCCTCGAGCGCCGCCTTCGAGGCGCCGACGAAACCGTAGTGCGGGATCGCGCGCTGCGAGCCGAGGCTCGACATGGCGACGATGCGACCGCCGCGCGCCATCATCGGCACGGCGTGCTGCGCGAGGAGCGCGAGCGCGAAGGCATTCGTCTCCATGCACCAGCGCCAGTGTTTGAGCTTCATCTCCATCGCCGGCCTGAGCACGCCGCTCGCCGCGTTGCTGACGACGATGTCGAGCCCGTCGAACTGCGTGCGGATCTCGCCGAACATCTCCTCGACGCTCGCCGGATCGCCGACGCTGCCGGCGACGGCCATCGCCCTGCGTCCGAGCCCCCGCACCTCCGCGCAGAGCGCCTCGGCCTCGGCATGGCTGTTGTAATAGTTGGCGACCAGGTCGCAACCGGCGCGCGCGAGCTTGAGGGCCGAGGCGCGGCCGATGCCGCGCGCGGCGCCGGTGACGAGCGCGACGCGGCCGGCGAGGGGCTCGCTCACTTTTTCAGGAATCCTTTCGGCGCTGTAGCAGCCGCGCGCACTGGAGACGCACGGTGCCGCACAAGCGCGTGATCTTACACGAGCGCCCGGCTGCCCCGTCGAGCGGAGGCGGGAGCGCCCCGTTGCCGGCAGCGCCCGAACAGCCCTCCCGCAACGGGTGCCCGCTACTTGACTGCGCTCAGGAGCGCGCGGCGCGCCTTGACGAACTTCTGCGCCTCGAGCACCCAGTGCTTCTTGACGCTGTACCAGACGTCGGCGGCCCACTCGATGTTACTCGCGTCGCCGGGCGGCACGGGCGGCATCGAGTCCGCTTTCGCCGGGGAATAGGCGTTGATCCAGTCGCGCATCGCCGCATCCTTCGCGAGATGCGCTGAGGACGCGGCGGTGACGTGGTTGGTGACCGCGGGCAGTCGCACGTTACGCACTTGGGCGAGCCCGTTGGGGACGTAGCGGTTCGGCAATCCCGGCACGTCCCACGCGATCAGGTCGAGTGCGATGGTGTAGCCGGTGAACTCCTCGACGCTGTCGGGCACCGAGCGCAGACGCCCGGCCATGCCCCACTGGTTCGGCAGCAGCGTCGCCGCGCCGCCGGCGCCGATGACCGACGCATAGGGCAGCCGCAGCCCCACGACCGGCCGCAGCTCGCCGCTGTACGGATCGACGATGTCGATGCGGTTCTCCGTCTGGCCGGTCGCGGGGTTGTAGACGATCACGCGGTCGGACTGCTTGCCGGCGAGGATCTGCAGCACCTTCACCACCTGCATGCCGCCCTGGCTGTGGCCGATCAGCATCGGCGGCAGGCCTTCGCGCTCGTAGTACCAGGCGACCATGCCCGCCACCTGCTCGCCGTCCTCGTACGGGCTGACCGAAAGCTCCCCGGCGCGCACGCTGCGCACCTTGGACTCCGGGTAGCCCATGCCGATGAGGAATCGGCCGAACGACTCCATCACGAGATGCACCGGATAGATGCCGCCGTGAATGCCGATGATGCGCGGCGTCGGTCCGGCGGCGAGCGTCTCGCGCACGTCGCGGTCGCTCACGCTCTCCGGATCGAGCGCGAGGATGCGGTCCTCGACGCCGCGGTCGTAGGCCGCCGAGCGCAGCGCCGACTTGCCCTGCACGGGCTGCTGGTGGGCGGCGTCGGTGCCGGTCGGTGTCGGCACGGCCACGCAGGCGGAGACGAGCAGCGCGGCCGCCATCGCGGCCGGCGGGGTGCGTAGGATCGGGATCATGCGGGCAGGCTCTCGATGGATCCGCGCAGCCGCAGCGTGACCGCATCGATGGCGGCGCGGGAGAAAACGGTACGGCGAAAGGTCACCCCGACGTTCATCACGTCGGCGGTGGTGGTGACGGCGAGCACGAGCGGCGACAGCGGCCCGGTGGGCACGCCGCGCAGGTAATCCGCGGTCGGTGCGCGACCGCCACCGCCGGGCCAGAGCGCGTTCACGTTGAGCGTCGTCACGCCGCCCCAGACCGGATAGGTCTTGGCGAAGAACCGCTCGCGCTGCCCGCGCGTGAGAAACGGCCATGCGACTGCGGCAATCCCGAGCGCCGGCATCGTGCGCAGGTAGAGCCTGCCACCCTTCACGCTCGCTGTGGTGCGATGCACTTCCTCGGCGAGCGCGTGCAGCCCCATGTCCTCCGGGACGCGATGGGAGACGCGCATCGAGGCGAGGAACTGGCCGAACACCGCGCCGGTCGCGTAGCCGAAGTCGCGCCGCGCGTTGACGATCGAGGCGACGGCGAGCCGGTTGCGGCGCGGCTCACCGGCCCGCTCCGGCGCGAACGGTGCGAGCGCCTGCAGCAGCATCGCCAGCAGCAGGTCGTTCAGCGTCACGCCCCAGCGCCGGCCGGTGTCGAGCAGTGCCCGGACCTGTGCGGCGCCGACTTGAAAGTGCGTGAACTCGTTGTAGCCGTCGTGATCGTCCTGGTAGCGCGGCCGCGCGGTGCGGCGCGCATCGCGCAGCAGCCCGGGCAGCAGTGCGAGCGCGCGCGCGAATGCGAGCGGCCGCGACGCGAACAGGCGGCGATAGGTCGCCGGATAGAGTTGCGGCGTCTCGGGCAGCGGCACGGGCGCCTCACGATAGCGCGCAGCGATCGCCGCGAGCAGCATGACGATGGAATCGCCGCCGGCGACGAAGTGGTCGTAGGCGAGCCCGAGCTGGAAGCTCCCCGGCTGGGGGATGGCGAAGAAGCGGAACGGCTCGATCGCCGGCCCGGGCGCGAACGGCTCGTTCAGCTCGCGCTCGAGCGCCGCGTCGAGCGAATGGTCGGCGAGCACCTCGAGCTGCACCACCGCCGGCCCGCCGCGATAGCGGTAGCGGCCCTTGCGCACCTCGAGGCCGCTAAGCCCCCAAGCCTCGAGCTGAGCCGCGATCGCGGCGCGCAGCCCGGCTTCGTCGAGCGCGGCATCGACGCGCAGCACGTGCACGGCGTTGTAGGGGTGTAGGTCTTTCCAGCGCATCATGGTGCGTTGGAACAGGTTGAGCCGCCCGGTCATGCGCTGGGCCGGCTCGGGCCCCGGTCCGGCGTCGAGGGCCACAGGCCACGCGACCGGACGGCGCCTGGGCCGTGCGCGGGCACCCCGGCCCTGCCTGAAGTTGCGGCGACCCGGTCGGCCCATGCGCTCAAGCCACACCGCCGCTTGCGTGCCGCGCGAACCGCTGCGCGGCGAGGCACCACTGCCGCTTCACCTCGGCCCAGATGCGCGCCGCGTGCAGCAGGTTGCGCGTATCGCCGGTCGCGGGCGGGGCTTCGGGGCGCCGCGGATCGTAGCGGTCGATCCATTCGCGCGTGCGCATGTCCGCGGCGAGATGCTCGGCGAGCGGTGCGCCCACGTGGCTGTAGCTTGCCGGCAGCAGCACGTTCTCCACGTGCGCCCGGCCCGTGGCGCGGAAGCCGCCGCCCGGGATGCGACCCGCGAAGGTGCCGGTGAGCGGGTCGCCGTCGATGAAGAAGCCGGTGAAGGACTCGACCGAGTCGGGCACCTCGTGCACCTTGTCGAGCATCGCCCACTGGCCGAGCAGGACGCGCATCACCTTGCCGGTCGCGATCGCGGCCGCGTAGGGGACGCGCAGTCCCACGACGGAACGCGTCTCGCCCGTGAACGGATCGACGATGCTCGCGCGCGGCTCGGCGCGATCGAGCATCGGGTCCCACACCGGCACCTGCGCACCGAAGGCACCGGCCAGCGCATGCAGCGCGCGTACGCTCGCCATGCCGCCCTGGCTGTGCCCGAGCAGGACCGGCATCGCGCCCTCGCGCTCGTAGTGCCACGCGAGCGTCCCGGCGAGCACGCGGCCGTCGACGTAGCTCGAGTAGGTCATGCTGCCGTCGGCCGGGTTGCGCAGGCGCTCGCGCGGATAGCCCATGGCCACGAGGAACTCGGCGAACGGCGCCATCGTGACCACGGGCACGCTGCCGTGCAGGGCGATGATGCGCGGCGCCGGCGCGGACGCCAGCGTCGCGGCGATCTCGTGCTCGCCGATGGCATCGGGATCGAGTGCGAGCACGCGCGCCGCGAGCGTCGCGTCCATCGAAGGCGCACCGCCCGCCGGTGTCGACGCTGCGGGCGCCAGTGCCTCCTCGGCATGGACGAAGCGCATCGGCGCGAACGGCATCGCGCCGACGACCAGCGCGCCCAGCAGCCGGCGGCGCTTCGCGCAGGCGCCCGCGGCCGGTCCTTGGTTGACGTCGCTCATGCGGGATGCCGGGAGGCGGCGCGCGGCAGGAAGCGGCCGGTGCGCGCGCAGTAGCGTGCGTAGGCCTCGCCGTGGAGGTCGAGCAGGAACCGCTCCTCGTTGCGCGCCTTGAGGATCATCAGCGTCGCATGCACCGCGGCGACGACGAACATCGGCCAGGTCGGCACGACGCCCAGCGAACACAGCATCAGCAGCAGGCTGAGCGAATAGATCGGGTGGCGGACGCGCGCGAACGGCCCTTCCGTGAGCAGCTCGCGGTTACGCTCGGCAGTGACCGCCATCGACCAGTTCTTCCCCATCGCGCGCCACACCCGCCACGTCGCGAGCAGGCAGCCCAGGGCGCCGAGCGCGGCGATCCAGCGGACCGTCGAATAGGGCGTATCGAGCGCGAACGCGGGCAGCGCGAAGCGGGAATCGCCGCTGCGGAGCGCCAGGATGGGCAGCGTCAACCACGCCGCGACGAGCGGCACCCAGAGGAGCCACATCACGCGCTCCAGTCCCTGCTCGGGAACGATTCCCGCCAGTCGCCGGGTACGACGACGCACGCGGTGGCTCATTGCCGCCACGCGCGCCCAGTACAGCCAGAGGACGAGGATCAGGAGGAGGCCCGGCAGGTCTCTCACGGGTTGCGCCGGTGGCGCTCGAACCGCCTTGGATTGCGGCGGATTATAGCGAACGCGCCACGGTCGCCATCGGCCTCTTGGCGGGTCGGTCGGTGGAGCAGGCCGCGCGAGACTGCGCCGTTACGAGTCGCGACCCTTCAGCGGCCGCGCGCGTTCGCTCCCCGCGGAATCCCTGCCGAGCCACGCGGCGCCCCGTAAGGTCCGCGAGGCGCGGCCCCGGCTGGGGGCATAGCGCCACCACCGGGCGTACTTACGCCTGGAGCGCCGCCCCCGAAACCGCCGCCGCCGGGCGGCCGACCCTGCGGGCGCGGCCAGCCGCCGTACACCGGCGGGGAATAGCCCCACCCCGGCGGGCGGTAGCCCCATCCCGGCCGGCTGTAGTAGCCGAAGCCGAGGCCGAGCGACGACCCGTAGCCCCAGCCCGGTCCCCAGTAGGGCCCCCAGCCCGGCCAGCCCCACGCCGAGCCGCTCGCGAACCCGAGCTGCTGTGCGTAAGCGATCTGCGTCGCCTGCATGTAGTCGATCACCGGCGCGGGCACGCCCTGCCCCTGCAGGTCGGCGAGCTGCGAGGCGGACAGGTTGTAGACCGCCCGCGACTCCTGCATCCGCCGGATGATGTCGTCGGCGGGAGCGCCGGCCTGCGCGAGCGCAACGACGTCGGAAACCGTCGGCGGAGGAGGACGCGACACATAGGTCGCGCAGCCCGTGAGCCCGAGGGCGAGCGCCATGGCCGCGGCGACACGCCACCACGCACGTCGTGGTCGGGGCTCGTCCCTTGTCTCGGCAGTCAGCCTGCCGCCGTCACCACGAGATGACGCCCTCACGTCCTGTTCGTCGTTCACTGACCGTTCGACTCCGCTCGCTGCCCTTCGTTCAGACACGCCGACGAGCGGCGTGGCGACGCCGATATAATCCGCCGTCCCGCGTTGCCAAGAAGACCCCCATGCTCCTGCGCCTCGCCGCGGCCCTGCTCCTCGCGCTCGTTCTCCTGCCGGCCCGTGCCGCGAGCACCACCATCGAGCTCTGGCACGCCATGGACGGCGCCCACGGCGAATATCTGGGGGAGATCGTCAAGCGCTTCAACGCCTCCCAGAACGAATACCAGGTCGTTCCGGTTTACAAGGGCAGCTACGACGAGACCGTCGCGGCAGCGACAGCGGCGCACCTGCAGGGCAAGGGCCCGGTCATCGTGCAGGTGTACGACGTCGCGACCATGAACATGATGGCCGCGAAGAACCTGATGAAGCCGGCGTCGCAGGTGCTCGCGGAAGCCGGCGAGAAGATCCCGGCCGACGCCTTCGCACCGGTCGTGGCGAGCTACTACTCCGACGCCAAGGGCAACCTCGCGGCGATCCCGTTCAACACCTCGACGCCGGTGCTCTTCTACAACAAGGACGCCTTCGCCAAGGCGGGCATCACGGCGCCCGCGTTCAAGACCTGGTACGACGTGCAGGAGGCGCTGCTCAAGCTCTATGAAGCGGGCGCCACCCGCTGCGGCATCACGACCACCTGGCCCGCCTGGATCCTGATCGAGAACACGCTCGCCTGGCACAACGAGGAGTTCGCGACCAGGAACAACGGCTTCGACGGCTCGAACGCGCAGCTCGATTTCAACACGCGGCTCGCCATCCGGCACCTGTCGCTGATGACGACGTGGGTGAAGTCGCGCCTGTTCACGTACTCGGGCCGCCGCGAGGAAGGCGAGGCCGCGTTCACCCGCGGTGACTGCGCCATGCTCACCGCGTCCTCCGCCGTCTACGGGGATCTCGTGCGCAACGCGAGCTTCCGCTTCGGCGTGATGCCGATGCCCTACTACGACGACCTTTCGCCGACGCCCCACCACACCGCGATGGGCGGCGCCGCACTCTGGACGATGGCCGGCAGGAAGCCGGCGGAGTACAAGGGGGCAGCCAAGTTCCTCGCGTTCGTCTCCCGGCCCGAGACGCAGGCGTTCTGGCACCAGAACACCGGCTATCTCCCGTTGAGCGCGGCCGCCTGGCAGATGACGAACAAGACCGGCTACTACGAGAAGTATCCCGGGACCGACGTCGCGATCCAGCAGATGATCGGCAAGGGCGGCCCGCCCGGCCCCTACTCCCGCGGCGTGCGCCTCGGCAACTACGCGCAGATCCGCGCCATCATCGACGAGGAGATCGAGGACACCTTCGCGCTCAAGAAGCCGCCGAAGCTCGCCCTCGACGAGGCGGTGCGGCGCGGCAACGACGTCCTGACACGCTTCGCCCAAGGCAACGCTGCGGCGGCGCCGGCGGCCAAGCCGGCGAAGAAGAAGTAACGTGCGCTTCACGTTGCGCGTGTAGCCTCGCGCCTGCACGCGCACGACCCTGCCCGCCACGGGCGGGGATCGTTGCGACGGTATGCCGCTTCCCCATTGGAAAAGGAGTCGCGATGAACAAGACCCGCCTCGCCGCGGCCGCGCTCGCCGCCGGCCTCGCCCTGCCCGTCCAGGCGCAGACGGAGATCCAGTGGTGGCACTCGATGTCCGGCGCGCTCGGCGACTGGATCAAGGGCCTCGCCCAGGGCTTCAACGAGAGTCAGCAGCAGTGCAAGGTGAACGCGGTCTTCAAGGGCTCGTACGACGAGTCGATGACCGCCGGCATCGCCGCCTTCCGGGCCGGCAATGCTCCGAACATCCTGCAGGTGTTCGAGGTCGGCACCGCGACCATGATGTCGGCGAAGGGCGCCATCAAGCCGGTGGGCGAGGTGATGCGCGAGGGCGGCGGGAAGTTCGACCCGAAGGCGTACGTCCCGGCCGTGGCGGGCTACTACACCTCCCCGAAGGGCGAGATGCTGTCCCTGCCCTTCAACAGCTCGACGACCGTCTCTTACTACAACAAGGACGCATTCAAGGCCGCCGGCCTCGATCCGAGCAAGGCTCCGGCGACCTGGACGGAGGTCGCGGCCGCGGCGGCCAAGCTCAAGGCAGCGGGCCACAAGTGTCCCTACACGACGTCGTGGATCAGCTGGACGCAGCTGGAGAGCTTCAGCACTTGGCACAACACCAGCTTCGCGTCGAAGAACAACGGCTTCGGCGGGCTCGACGCGCGGCTCGAGTTCAACGGTCCGCTGCAGAAACGCCACATCGAAAACCTCGCAAACATGGCGAAGCAGGGGCTCTTCGTCTATCCGGGGCGCGGCAACGCCGGCGACGCGAAGTTCTCGAGCGGCGAGTGCGCCATGTTCACCGGGTCGTCCGCCGCGTACGCGGGCATCAAGCGCACTATCAAGTCCGACTTCGGCATCGCGCCGCTCCCCTACTATCCCGACGTGCCGGGCGCGCCGCAGAACACCATCATCGGCGGCGCGAGCCTCTGGGTGATGTCCGGGAAGAGGAAGGAAGAGAACCAGTGCGTGGCCAAGTTCTTCGAGTACCTCTCCGACGCGGACGTGCAGGCGAGGTCGCACCAGGAGACCGGCTACCTGCCGATCACGATCGCCGCGTACGAGCTCACGCGCGGGTCCGGCTTCTATGAGAAGAACCCCGGCACCGACGTGGCGACGAAGCAGATGATCGTCAAGACGACCGACAGGTCGCGCGGCGTGCGCCTCGGCAACATGGCGCAGATCCGCACCATCGTCGACGAGGAGCTGGAGAACGTCTGGGCCGGCAAGAAGACGCCGTCCGACGCGCTCGACGAAGCCGTGCGTCGCGGCAACGAGCAGCTCGAGCGCTTCGAGAAGGCGAACTCGGGGAAGTGACGTCCTTCGCTCCCGAGGGGACCGCTAATGCACCCTGTCCCTCCCCCTCGCAGGGGGAGGGCAGGGGTGGGGGTGACGCCAGGGGTGACGCCGCCGCGATCCACTCCGTCGCGTAACGCCTTCACCCCCATCCCGACCTTCCCCCTCGAGGGGGAAGGCATTGCGCTGGGGCGGTGCGACCCATAATCGGACGCCGATGGAAAAACGCGTCGTCTTCCGCTCGCGCTCGCTCCCCTATCTCCTCATCGCGCCGCAGATCGCGATCACGCTCGTCTTCTTCTTCTGGCCCGCCGGTCAGGCGCTCTACCAGTCGGTGCTGCTGCAGGACGCGTTCGGCACGAGCGTCACCTTCGTCGGCCTCGAGAACTTCCGGGCGCTGTTCGCCGACCCGAACTACCTCGCCTCGTTCCGCGTCACCGCGATCTTTTCGCTGCTCGTCGCGGTGATCGGCCTGTCGGTCTCGCTCGTGCTCGCGGTCATGGCGGACCACGTGGTACGCGGCGCGCTCGTCTACCGGACGCTGCTCATCTGGCCCTACGCGGTGGCGCCGGCGATCGCGGGCGTGCTCTGGCTGTTCCTCTTCAACCCGACCCTCGGCATCCTCCCCTACTGGCTCGGCCGGCTCGGCTTCACCTGGAACCACCTGCTCGACGGCACCCAGGCGCTCGCGCTCATCGTCACGGCCGCGGTGTGGAAGCAGATCAGCTACAACTTCCTCTTCTTCCTCGCCGGGCTGCAGTCCATCCCCAAGTCGCTGCTCGAGGCCGCGGCGATCGACGGCGCGGGCCCGGTGCGGCGCTTCTTCACGATCGTCTTCCCGCTGCTCTCGCCGACGACGTTCTTCCTGCTCGTCGTCAACATCATCTACGCCTTCTTCGACACTTTCGCCATCGTCGACGCCGCGACGCAGGGCGGCCCCGGGCAGGCGACGGCGATCCTCGTCTTCAAGGTCTATCAGGACGGCTTCAAGGGCCTCGACCTCGGCGGCTCGGCGGCGCAGTCGGTGATCCTCATGACGATCGTCATCACCCTCACGGTCGTGCAGTTCCGCTGGATCGAGAAGAAGGTGCAGTACTGACCCTCTCGTGACCGCGCTCGTCCCCGACCCCTCCCGCCGCCGATGATCGAGCGCCGTCCCGCCCTCGACCTCGTCGCCCATCTCGTCCTCGCCCTCGGCGTGGTCGCGGTGGCCCTTCCCGTCTACGTCACCTTCGTCGCGTCGACGCAGACGCTGGAGCGGATCCTATCCGTGCCGATGTCGCTCCTCCCCGGCGATCAGCTCGTCAGCAATTACTCGACTGCGCTCGGGAGCGGCTCGTCCCGCGGTTCGAGCGCGCCGGTCGCGCGCATGATGTGGGTGAGCCTCGTGAGTGCGCTCGTGATCGCGCTCGGCAAGATCGCGATCTCGCTGCTGTCGGCGTTCGCGATCGTCTACTTCCGCTTCCCGGGCCGGATGTTCTTCTTCTGGATGATCTTCATCACGCTGATGTTGCCCGTCGAGGTGCGCATCCTGCCGACCTACGAGGTGGTCTCCGACCTGCGCCTGCTCAACACGTTCTCCGGCCTGACCGTGCCGCTGATCGCCTCGGCCACGGCGACGTTCCTGTTCCGGCAGTTCTTCATGACCATCCCCGACGAGCTCGCGGAGGCCGCGCGCATCGACGGCGCCGGCCCGATGCGCTTCTTCCGCGACGTCGTCGTCCCGCTCTCCGGGACCAACATCGCCGCGCTCTTCGTCATCCTCTTCATCTACGGCTGGAACCAGTACCTCTGGCCGCTGCTCGTCACCACCGAGGAGTCGATGTACACGGTGGTCATCGGCATCCGGCGCATGATCACCGGCGGCGACGCAGCGACGGAGTGGAACATCGTCATGGCGACCGCCATGCTCGCCATGCTGCCGCCGGCGCTGGTCGTGATCGTCATGCAGCGGTGGTTCGTGAAGGGACTCGTGGAGACGGAGAAATGAGTCTCCGGACCGCAGGGGAGCTCGCGTGGCCGAGGTGAGCCTGCGCGGCGTGCGCAAGTCCTTCGGCAAGGTGGAGGTCGTGCACGGCGTCGACCTGGAGGTCGCCGACGGCGAGTTCGTCGTCATCGTCGGTCCCTCCGGATGCGGCAAGTCGACGCTGCTGCGCATGGTCGCGGGCCTCGAGGAGATCACCGGCGGCGAGATCCGCATCGGCGGGCGCGTGGTGAACGACGTCGAGCCGAAGGACCGGAACATCGCGATGGTGTTCCAGAACTACGCGCTCTACCCGCACATGAACGTGCGCGACAACATGGCCTACGGGCTCAGGATCCGCGGCATGGCCCGCGCCGACATCGAGGCGCGCGTCGCGCGCGCGGCGCAGATCCTCGAGCTCGGCGACCTCCTCGACCGCAAGCCGCGCCAACTTTCGGGCGGCCAGCGGCAGCGCGTGGCGATGGGCCGGGCCATCGTGCGTGAACCGGCGGCATTCCTCTTCGACGAGCCGCTCTCGAACCTCGACGCGAAGCTGCGCGTGCAGATGCGGCTCGAGATCCAGAAGCTGTCGCGCTCGCTCGGCGTGACGAGCCTGTACGTCACGCACGACCAGGTCGAGGCGATGACGCTCGCGCACCGCATGCTGGTGATGAACGCCGGCCGCGTGGAGCAGATAGGCACGCCGATCGAGGTGTACCGGCGGCCGGCAACGACGTTCGTCGCCGGGTTCATCGGCCTGCCGCCCATGAACCTGCTGCCCGGCCGGATCGAGGATGGCGCGTTCGTCTCCGGTGGCACGCGCATTCGCCTGCCGGCCCGCGTGGCGCGACCGGCCAACGGCGCGGAAGCGGTCCTCGGCCTGCGCGCGGAGCAGCTCGTGTCCTGCTCGGCCGCCGAGGCGGCGCTGGTCGTGCCGGTGGAGACCGTCGAGCAGCTCGGCGCGGACACGCTCGCCCACGGACGCATCGGCGACCAGTGGGTCGTGGTGCGCCTGCCCGGCGAGGACCGCCCGGACGCGATGACCCCGCTCCCTGTGGCAATCGACGGCGGCGAGTTGCACTGGTTCGATGCCAGGAACGGTGCGAGGATCGAGGCGTCCTGAAGCGCGGGATACGGGTCGTATGAGATTCCGAAGCTGCGGGCACCCCGACCACGCCCTTGGCAGCAGCCCCGGAGTCGCGCAGTGACGCGGATCGGATGAACCCGAAGCTCCTGCAACGCGGGATGAACCTCTGGCCGCCGTTCCTCGGGGCGGGGATCCGTGCGCGCGCAGGGCGGAGCAGGGGCCCCGCGCCAGCGGGGATGCGACCCCGGAGTCGCGCAGTGACGCGGATCGGATGAACCCGAAGCTCCTGCAACGCGGGATGAACCTCTGGCCGCCGTTCCTCGGGGCGGGGATCCGCGTCAAGCACATCGCCGAAGACTGGCGCGAGGTGCGCGTGGAGCTCCGGCTCGGCCTCGCCAACCGCAACTTCGAGGGCGGTCACTTCGGCGGCTCGCTCTTCGCGATGACCGACCCTTTCTTCATGATCATGCTCCGCCACCTCCTGGGAAAGGACTACTTCGTCTCCCATGCCGGCGGCGCGATCGAGTACCTGGCGCAAGCGCGCGGCACGGTGCACGCGACCTTCCGCATCGACGACCGCGTGCTGGAGGACATCCGTGGGAAGACCGCCAAGGGCGAGAAGTACTACCCCTTGCTGGAGGTGAACGTCCTCAACGCATCGAGCCACGTGGTGGCCCGCGCGCGGCACACGCTGTACGTGCAGCGCCGGCGCAAGGTCGCGGGGACGGTGGTGACGGCGCGCCCGACGCTCAGGGCAGGAACCAGGGGGCGGAACGTGGGGCTTCGAGGTCCCAACCGGGGCGGAGCCGTAGATTCCTGACGCCGCACCCCCATCCCGGCCTTCCCGCCCAGAGGGAGAAGGAGGGTGCTGCGGCGCGGTTCACTCCCCCTCTCAGGGGGCTCAGGGGGAGGGCGAGGGTGGGGGCCGGAGCCGAGATCGGCTAGAACGGGATCGTCGCGTCCGGCTTCGCGGCGAGCAGGACGCGGCGGAACTCACCCTGGATGCGCGCGAGCGCGGCAGCGTCGTCGGCCTCGAAGCGGAGCACGATGACCGGCGTCGTGTTCGACGCGCGCGCCAGCCCGAAGCCGTCGGGATACTCGACGCGCACGCCGTCGAGCTTGATCACCTCGTAAGCGCCGGGGAAATGCGCGTTCGCCTGCAACGCTGCGACGAGCTTGTGCGGCTCGCCTTCGGCGCACTTCAGGTTGAGCTCCGGGGTGCTCACCGCATCGGGCAGCGCCGCGAGCGTCGCATTCGCGTCCTTCTCCCTGGACAGGATCTCGAGCAGTCGCGCGCCGGCGTAGACGCCGTCGTCGAAGCCGTACCAGCGCTCCTGGAAGAACATGTGCCCGCTCATCTCGCCGGCGAGCGGCGCGCCGAGCTCCTTCATCTTCGCCTTGATGAGCGAATGACCCGTCTTCCACAGCACCGGCGTGCCGCCGTGCCGCTTGATCCAGGGCGCGAGGTTCCGCGAGCACTTCACGTCGTAGATGATCTGCGCGCCGCGCTTGCGGGCGAGAACGTCCGCGGCGAACAGCATGAGCTGGCGGTCGGCATAGACGATCTTGCCGTCCTTCGTCACCACGCCGAGCCGGTCGCCATCGCCGTCGAACGCGAGCCCCAGCTCGCAGTCGGTGGTCGCGAGCGTGCGTGCGAGGTCGCGCAGGTTCTCCGGATGCGAGGGATCGGGATGGTGGTTGGGGAAGCGGCCGTCGACGTCGCAGAAGAGCTCCACCACGTCGCATCCCATGCGCCGATAGAGCTCGGGCGCCACCATGCCCGCGACGCCGTTGCCGCAGTCCACCGCGATCTTCATGCGGCGCCCGAGCTTCACGTCGCCCGCGACGCGCGCGAGGTAGGCTTCGCGCACGTCGCGCGATTCATACTTGCCGTGCCCTTGCCGCAGGTCGTCCGACTGCGCACGGCGGCGCAGCGCCTGCACGGCATCGCCGGAGAGCGTCGTGCCGGCAATGACCATCTTCAGGCCGTTGTAGTCCGGCGGGTTGTGCGAGCCGGTGACGACCACGGCGCTGCCGGTACCGAGCTCGAACCCGGCGAAGTAGCCCATCGGCGTCGTCGCCATGCCGATGTCGACCACGTCGCAGCCCGAAGCGAGGATGCCCCTGGCGAGCGCCTGCGCGAGCTCCGGGCCGGAGAGGCGTCCGTCCCGCGCGATCGCGATCGCCTTGCCGCCCAGCTCAAGGGCCATGGCGCCGAGCGCGTGGCCGATGCGCTCGACGACCTGCGGCGTGAGCTGGCGGCCGACGACGCCGCGGATGTCATAGGCCTTGAAGATCTCGGGAGGCAGGGTGACGGTCATCGCGCGCTCGCAAACTTCGAGAAGAACGCGAGTATACGTTCCGGCATCCAGCGGATATGGCCCGGGAAGGAGCCGCTGACGAAGCCGGCGTGACCGCCTTCCTCGGGGAGCTCGAGCGTCACGTCGCTCGACACCTCGTCCGGCTTCGGCAGGTGCCTCCCGGGCAGGAACGGATCGTTGCGCGCGTTGATCACCAGCGTCGGCACGCGGATCTTCCGCAGCACCGGCTTCGCGCTCGCGCGCGCGTAGTAGTCGGCGCTGTCCGCGAAGCCGAAGAGCGGCACGACCACGGCATCGTCGAACTGGCGCATGGTGCGCGCGGCGCGCACCCGGCTTACGTCGAAGACGCCCGGATGCAGCCGCGCCTTGGCGAGCACCTTCGGCTTGAGCGACTGCAGGAACATGCGCGTGTACAGCCGCGCGAAGCCGCGCTCGATCGCATCCGCGCCGGCCGCGAGGTCGAGCGGCGCGCTGACCGCGGCGGCAGCGCGCACGCGAGCGCGCGCGTCGCCGCCGCGCTCCGCGAGCCACTTGAGCAGCGCGTTGCCGCCGAGCGAAACACCCGCAGCGAAGAGCGGCGCGTTCCCTGCGATCGGTGCGAAGCGCCCGAGCATCCAGTCGATCTCCTCCCAGTCGCCGGAGTGGTACGCGCGCGGCAGGCGGTTCAGCTCTCCGCCGCAGCTGCGGAAGTGAGGGATGGCGCCGCGCCAGCGCCTGTGGGCGAGCGTCGCCATCATCGCCTCGCAGTAATGACTGGTCGCGTCGCCCTCGAGGCCGTGAAAGAGCACCACGAGCGGGGCATCGGCCGGGCCGGCGAGGTGGTCGACGATCACGAAGTCGCCGTCGGGCGTGTCCCACCGCGTGCGCTCCAGCGACACGCGCTCGCGCGGCGCGAGCTTGGCGCCCCAGATCGTCTGCGCGTTGCCGCCGCGCAGCCAGCGCGGTGCGCGATACGGCGGGAAGTCGGTGTCGGCGGCTGGCGCGGTGGGGTCGGCGCCGGCATCCATCGATGACGTGGTCATGGGCGTCGGCGGCGATCGGCGCGGGAGCTGGTACTCGAAGGCAGGCGAACCGCCCGCTGTCGGAGCCGCTCGTTCAGTGCAGGATCTTCGGTGTGTCGCTGCCGCCGCGCAACGACGCCTGCGGCACCGGCGACGCATGGTGCACCAGCATCCGCCAGCCGCTCGCCGTGCGTATGTAGACGTTCGTGGCGACGACGGGCGCCGGCGCGCGCGCCTCCCCCGCCACGGCGATGTGCTCGTGCACGCTGTGCACGGCGAGCATCATCCCGGGCAGCACCACCGGGTTCGCGATCTGCACCTCGAGGCGCTGGCCGTTGCCGAAGATCCGCATCCAGCTCTCGCGCACCTGGTCGTAGCCGGTGAGCCGCGGACCGCCCGGGTGCACGCACACGATCTCCTCGTCCTCGGCCCAGACTTCCATCATGCCCTCGAGGTCGCCCTTTTCGAGCGCCTCGTAGAAGGCGGATTCGGCATCCTGCGAGGAAGGGAAAGTCCGTTTCACGGGGCCGCATGGTAGCGGGAAGCCGCGGCGTGCGCCAAACGCTTTCCCCTCGACCTGCGCAGCATCTGCCCGCGCAACTCAGCGCTCGCGCCTGCGCCCACTCGGCCCCAGCCTTCGTCCCCATCCGCATCAGCCGATTCTCTGCGTTTCTGTGAGACTGTAGCCATGAAGGCGACAGTCACCATCACGAGCCGGGGCGTCATCACGCTCCCGGCGAAGCTCCGGCAGGCGCTCGGTCTCAAGGCGGACGATCAGTTGATCGCCGAGGCGACGCCTGAGGGCCTGCTGTTGCGCCCGGCAGTGACGCTGCCGCTCGAGGTCTACACGCCGGAGCGCGAGCGCGAGCTCGACGCAGCGGAGGGCGAGCTGGCCGCCGTGCTCGCTGCAGCCCCCAAGGCTCCGCGTGCGCGTCGCCCGCCCGCACGCGGCAGACGACGTCGCGGCTGACGCCGCGCCGGGATGCGGGTGTTCCTCGACGCGAACATCCTGTTCTCGCCGGAAAGCGCGAGCGAGAGATCGAAGCGGTCGTGAAGGTACGAGGCGACGAACACCAACGCGCCGAACATCGCGAAGCCCTCGATGAACACCGTGAGGAGCACGTCGCGGAACCCGGCGGCGAACGCGCGGCCGCGGCTGCCGCCGCCGCGCGTGCGCGCGTTGCACGCGAGCTCGAAGCCGAGCCCCGACGTAGCGAGGACGTACAGCGCCGCGACCAGCCAGAACGCGCCGTGCCAGCCGATCGACTCGCCGAGGATGCCGCCGGCAGCCTGGCCGAACACGAGTCCGAGGATCTGGCCCGACAGGAAGCGTGCAAGGACGGGCTGGCGCTCGGCGTAGGGCACGGTGTCGCCGATCCAGGCCATGGAGAGCGGAATGATCGCGGCCGCCGTGGCGCCCGAGAGCAGGCGCGGCGACGGTGAGCGCGTCGAGCGTAGGCGCGAGCGCGCATGCCACCGAACCGAACGCGGACAGCGCGGTCGCAACGGTGACGACAGGGTACTTGCCGAAGCGGTCGCCGACGGGCCCGAAGACCGCCTGCATCAGGCCGTAGGAAACGGCGAACGCGGTGACGACCCGTCCGGCCACGCCGTTCGTGACGTCGAACTCCCGCGCGATCTCCGGCAGCAGCGCGTCGGTGATGCGCATCGTCGCCGCGCTCGCAAACGCCGCGAGCGCGAGGAACGCGATCGCCCGGGTCGGCACCGGGTCCGGGCGAGCGTCCGGGATGGCATTCGCCATGGGCGCGCGACGATAGCACGCGCCGCTGCGACGGCCGCCTGCTCCCCTTGCCGGGTGCCGGCTGAGAGCTGCTCGACCGCTCGCCCGTACGCACGAGGCCGCGCTGCCGCGGCGACGACGCGGAGCGCGTGCAGGGCCCCGAGCATGTCGCCGCGCCGACATGCCGCAGCGCACGCACAAGCCTTCGAAGGCCCGCGCGTGACCGTTTCCCTCCCGCTCGACGTCGACCGCCGCCTCTGGCGATCGCTCGACCTCATGCTCGCGTCATCGACTCACTGGGGCTTGCAGCGTGGCCAATACCTTCAACGGCATCGGCACGACGTTCCTCGGCAGGTCGCGGTTCGCGCCCGACGGATCCTTCGTGACCACCAAGTGGTTCGTGATCGGTTGCTTCCCGCTCTTGCCGCTCGGCAGCCTGCGGGTCCTGGATCTCGGAACCTCCGGGATGCCGCTGTTCGCACGCACCACCGAATACGACGTGATCGAGGAGCTGCCGATCGACTGGATGCAGGTGCTGCGCACCTGGCTCTACGCGGCGTTCGTCGTTTCGCTGGTCGTCGGCGTAGCCGGGAGCGAGTGGTCGCCGACGCTGAAGGTGCTGACGATCCTCGCGGCGATGCTGCTGCCACACGCGGTGCGGTTCCTGGCGCAGCGGTCGGCCGCGTAAAGGGCGGCGCGGCGCGACAGCTGGGCCTCGCCGCGCGCCGCTCTCAGTGAGGTCAAGCGCCCGCTGGCAGGCGCGGCGGCGCGCGCCGCTCGGCCGCAATCTTCGCCTGCCTCGCGTCTTGCGCCGCGCGATGCAGATCCAGGTTCAACGCACCCTCAACGACCGTACAGCACCTGCGGCAGCCACAACCCGATCTCGGGGAAGATATAGAGCAGCGCGACCGCGACGACCTGGATCGCCATGAACGGCAGCATGCCGGCGAAGATCTGGTTCAGCGTCACGTGCGGCGGCGAGACCCCCTTGAGGTAGAACGCGGCCATCGCCACCGGCGGCGAGAGGAACGCGGTCTGCAGGTTGAGCGCCACGAGCAGCCCGAAGAACAGCGGGTCGATCTTGAAGTGGTCGAGCAGCGGGATGAAGATCGGCATGAAGATGACGATGATCTCCGTCCACTCGAGCGGCCAGCCGAGGATGAAGATGATCACCTGGCTGAGCAGCATGAACTGCACCGGCGACAGGTCCATCGACTTGACCCAGTTCTCGACCAGCTCCTGCCCGCCGAGGAGGGCGAACGCCGCGGAGAAGATCGACGAGCCGACAAAGAGCCAGCACACCATGGCCGAGGTCTTGGCGGTGAGGAAGGTCGATTCCTTGAGGATCGAGCCGACGTCGCCGAAGGTCTTCGCGACCGCGTCCGCACCGGCCTTGAGGTTGGCCGCGTAGCGATAGGCGACCGCGAGGAGGAAGCCGCCCAGCGAACCGACCGCTGCGGCCTCGGTCGGCGTCGCCAGGCCGAAGACGATCGTTCCGAGCACCGCGAGGATCAGCACCGCGAGCGGGAAGAACGACAGCAGCAGCATCTTGAAGATCTCGAGCCGCGCCCAGTTCATCGCGAGGTAGAGCGCGCCGAGGATCGTCGCGAACACCGCGAGCGCGATCCAGAAGGCGGTCGGCACGGGACGGGACTCGCCCGCGACCGCCGCCGCGGGCGAAGCCGGCGCTTGGGCGCCCGTAGCGCCGCCCGCCGCGCGCGCGGGCGTGTCGCCGGGCGGTTCCTGCCCTGGGCCCCCCGCCTTCGGCGGTTCCGACAGGCCGCCTTCTCCCTTGGGCGGCTCGGCCAACCCGCCCTCCTCTTTCGGCGGCTCCGCGAGGCCGCCGCCCGTGTTGCTGCCGCCGCTCGCACCGGCACCCATCTCCTCGAGCCCTTCGACGGAGGCCACCTCCACCGGCGCAGTGAGCTGGCGATAGGTGTAGGCAAAGAGCCCGCCGATGACGACGAGCGGCAGCAGGACGATCGCGAGCTGCCGGAGCACCGTGCCGAAGTCGACGTCCGCGGAGCCGCCACCGAACAGCCCGCCGAGCAGCCCCGCGAACGCATTGTTGCGGCCGGTGCGCGCGAACGACTGCGCGAACGCCGGCAGCGGCACCGTGCGTTCGATGTCGGGCAGCGGCGGGGCGAGCTCCGGCTTGAGCTTGGCGACGATGATCACGTAGAGGATGTAGAGCCCGGCGAGCATGATCCCCGGAAAGAACGCCCCGGCGTAGAGCTGCACCACCGAGACGCCGGCGGTCGCGCCGTAGACGATGAGCATCACCGACGGCGGGATCAGGATGCCGAGGCAGCCGCCCGCGGTGATCGCGCCGGCGGAGAGCTGCGTGCTGTAGCCCGCGCGCAGCATCGCCGGGAACGCCAGCAGGCCCATGAGCGTGACTACCGCGCCGACGATGCCGGTGGCCGTCGCGAACACGGCGCAGGTGATGAGCGTCGCCACGGCGAGCGCGCCGGGCACGCGCGCGAGCGCGAGGTGCAGGCTCTTGAAGAGCTTCTCGATGAGGTTCGCGCGCTCCACGAGGTAACCCATGAAGACGAACAGCGGGATCGAGATGAGCACGTCGTTCGCCATGACGCCGTAGGCGCGCTGCACCATCAGGTCCAGCGTCTGCTGCATCGCCAGGCCGGGGTTCTGGCTGCGGTAGGCGAGCCAGGCGAAGATCATCCCCATCCCCATGAGCGTGAACGCGGTGGGGAAGCCGAGCATGATCGCCACCACGACGAGCGACAGCATGATCAGCCCGATGTGGCCGTTGGTGAGGTTGCCCCACGGCGTGAACACGATCATGGCGGCGAGGATGATCGCCATCAGCGAGAAGCCGAAGAGGAGCTCCTTGCGGATCCTCATGACGCGGCTCCCGCGGTAACGGCGCTGCAGGAGCTCATCGCTTCATCTCGCCGCGGCGTTCGGGCACGTGTACGAGGCCGCCGCCCTCGTAGCCGACCGTCGCCTGGTCGCTCCCGAGCACCGGATCGGTAACGTTGACCATCTCCTTCAGCTTGTCGACGTCGACCTCCTCAACGTCCTCCTCGCGCGAGGGCCACGCGCCGTCGCGCAGGCAGATGATGCAGCGGGCGATTTCCACCAGTCCCTGCAGCAGCAGCATGGTGCCGGCGATGGGGATCACCGCCTTGAACGGATAGATCGGCGGGCCGTCGGCGGAGATCGAAGAGTGCTCGTTGATGCGGAACGAATCCGCAGCGAAGTTGTACCCGGCGTAGGAGAGCGCGACGACGCCGGGGATGAAGAAAATCAAATAGAGGATGAGGTCGATCGTGGCCTGCGTGCGCGGCTCGAAGAAGCCGTAGAGCACGTCGCCGCGCACGTGGCCGTTCTTCGCCAGCGTGTACGCGCCCGCCATCATGAAGAGCGTGCCGTAGAGCATGATCTGCACGTCGAACGCCCAGGCGTGCGGCGTGCCGAGCACGTAGCGGGAGAACACCTCCCACGAGATGAGCAGCGTCAACGCGACGATCAGCCACGAGAAGGTGTGGCCGAGCAGCGTCGAGAGCTTGTCGATGAAGAGCAGCAGCTTCTGCATACGGGCCGATCCCCCGCGGGCGGTGCTCGAACACCGCGCCGCTCAGCCGGGAAGCAAAAGGCCATCCGGGTTCGCCGCCCGGATGGCCTGCGTCATAGGCTTCCGCGACCGGTTACGACGTCTTCTTCTGGAAGAAGTGGTTGGACGCCATCCGGAAGTTGACGTTGGTGTCGTTCTGCCAGCGCGTGGCGCGCTCCGCGAACGCCTTCTGCGAGTCCAGCACCTTCTGGAACATCGGGTTGTCGGCGGCCTTCTTCGCCGTGATCTCGTCCCAGGCCTTGAGCTGCGCCTGCAGCACCGAGTCGGGCGTCTTGTAGAACTTCACGCCCTGCTTGGTCTGCAGCTCGATGTAGTCCTTCGAGTAGCGGTCGATCGCCTTCCAGCTCATCTCGGCGCTACAGGCGTCCGCGGCGTTCGCGATCACGGCCTTCAGCTTCGGCGCGAGCGCGTCGTACTTGGTCTTGTTGAAGAGGATCTCGAACTGCTCGGCGGACTGGTGGAAGCTCTGCAGCATGCAGACCTTGGACACGTCCGGGAAGCCGAGGATGCGGTCGGAGGTGGCGTTGTTGAACTCGGCGGCATCGAGCAGGCCGCGGTCCAGTGCCGGCACGATCTCCGCGCCGGGCAGCGCGTTCACCGCCGCGCCCATCGCCGTGTAGAGGTCGATGGAGAGGCCCACCGTGCGGTACTTGAGTCCCTTCAGATCCTCCGGCTTCGTCACCGGCTTCTTGAACCACCCGAGCGGCTGGGTGGGCATGGGACCATAGACGAGCGACACGACGTTGAGGCCGAGGCCCTTGTAGATCTCCTCGAGCAGTTCTTTCCCGCCGCCGTAGCGGTGCCAGGCGAGCAGCATGTTCGCGTCCATGCCGAACGCCGGCCCCGAGCCCCACAGCGCCATCGCCGAGTTCTTGCCGTACCAGTACGCGAGCACGCCGTGGCCGCCGTCGAGCGTGCCCTTGTTGACGGCGTCGATGAGGTCGAACGCCTTCACGACCGAGCCCGAGGGGAGCACCTCGATCTTCAGCTCGCCGCCGGACATGTCGTTGACCTTCTTCGCGTAGTCCTCGGCGTATTCGTGGAAGATGTCCTTCGCCGGCCACGTGGATTGCCAGCGGAAACTGGTCGTGCCCTGGGCCTTGACGATCGCGGGGAAGCCCAGGGTCGCGGTGCCGCCGGCGGCCGCCGCAGCGCCCGCGAGAAACCGGCGACGCGCGCCGGGGGTTTGGTCCTTGCTCATCGCTAACTCCTCCGTTTGGGGTGGCGTCGTGGTGGCGGGGCCTCTCGTCCGCGGCCTTCTTCTCGTGGCGGCTCTTTTTCGGTCCCCTGGGTACTCCGGGATCGCTTGGCGGAACCGGAGTGCTTGGAATGCTACGGGGAGTGTCACGCAGCCGCAATAGTCAGGGACGCGTTAGCTCTGCGCGACAACGATCGTTTCCAATCCTGCGGCGCAGCATCGCGAATCGCCGCAGTCGTCGCGATCGCCGGCTGCAGACGCACCTGCTTCGGCGTCGGATGCCACCCGAGCACGGCGAGCATGAAGAAGAAGCCGACCACGTACGCGACCGCGACGTGCCAGCCGTCCACGAGCCAGCGGCCCGCCGACCGCGCCTGCGGGAAGAGGCTTGCGAGCGCCACGCCCGCCGACGAGCCGAACCACAGCATCGAGCCGCCGAAACCGACGGCGAAGGCGAGGAAACCCCAGTCGTAACCGCCCTGCTTGAGCGCGAGCTCGGTGAGGGGAATGTTGTCGAAGACGGCGGACACGAACCCCAACGCGAGCGCCGTCGGCCACGACGCCGGCGGCAGCTGCTCCACCGGCATCATCGACGCCGCGGAGACGAGCGCGATCAGGAACAGCGCACCGAGCGAGGCGTCGCGCAGCACGTCCCAGTCGGGGCGCCGGATGAGCGCGGTGAGGAGGATCGCTCCCCAGACGGCGAGCGCGAGCCACGGTGCCGCATCGGCGTGCTCGGGGAAGCGGGTGTTGACGACGACGTTCACGGCCACAGCCGCGATGAGGATCGCGAACACGATCGCAAGGCGCACCCAGTCCACGCCGATCTTCCCCGCCGGCTCCCGGTGCAGCGGCGAGTGCCTATGCTGCTGCATCGCTGCCGGGATGCCGCACACGACCAGCGCGACCACCGCGGCGACGTAGGCGCGGACCACGTCGGAAGGCGCGACGTGGTCGATCCACATCATCGTCGTGGTGGTGTCGCCGACGACGCTGCCCGCACCGCCGGCATTCGCCGCCGCGACGATGGCAGCGAGGTAGCCGACGTGCACGCGCGCCCGGAACACCGTGTACGCCATCGTGCCGCCGATCATCGCCGCGGCGATGTTGTCGAGGAACGAGGACAGCACGAACACGATGACGAGCATCGCGAACGCGCCCGGCCAGCCGCGCGGCAGGTGGTGCGGCAACAGCGACGGGATTCGCGTCTTCTCGAAATGACGCGCGAGGACCGCGAAGCCGACGAGCAGCCCGAAGAGGTTCGCAAGCAGCACCGCCTCGTGACGGAAGTGTGCGGCGAGCCCCGGCAGGCCGGCGCCTTCCTTGAAGGGCGAGAAGCCGAGCTTCCACGCCGCGATGAAGGCGAGACCGGCAAGCGCGACCTGCAGGGCGTAGCGATGGAACATGGCGACACCGGCGAGCGTCAGCGCAAAGAGCAGGAAGTCGACCGGCACGCCGGCGAGGAACGGCCCAGCGCTTGTGCCCGCAGGCGACGCTGCAACCTCGGCGGCTGCAAGCGCGGGGGTCACGGCGACGCCGGCCGCGCGCGCGAGCACGAGTCTTCCGCGCCCCATCCTCCCCTCCCCGCTCGACCCGCCGTCGCGCGCTCCTTCGCCGCATTCTATGGACCTTTGCGCAAGTGCGTGACCGCGCAGTCCTCCCCCCAGCCCCTCTCCCGCATCAGCGGGAGAGCGGAGCATCGCGACGAAAGCGGCTGTCAGCCGGTTTTCGTAATCCTCGATAGTGCCGCCCGTTCGGGTGCATCTTGCGCAACGGAGGCCGCCAAGTGCCATCCCGTACAATCGCCGACGCTCATGACCGCCGCCTGGCTTCCCGCCGTCGTCGCGTTGCCGCTCGTGGTCGGCACGCTGCTTGCGCCGCTCGCGGCGCGCGCGGCGCGCGCGAGCCGCAGCGCATCGGCCTGGACGGCGGCGATCGTCACCGCGGCGAGTCTCGCGATCGTCGCGTCGCTCGCGCCGGGCGTCTTTCGCGGCACGGAGGTCATCGAAGTCTGGCCCTGGGTGCCCTCGATCCGCCTCGACCTCGCATTCCGGCTCGATGGGCTGGCGCTGCTCTTCGCGCTGCTCATCCTTCTCGTCGGCCTGCTCGTCATCCTGTACGCGCGCTACTACCTGCACGACGACGACCCGATCGGCCGCTTCTACGGCTTCATGATGCTGTTCATGGCGGCGATGCTCGGCGTCGTCCTGTCGGACAACCTGTTGCTGCTCGCCGTCTTCTGGGAGCTCACGAGCCTATCGTCGTTCCTCCTCATCAGCTACTGGAACCATCGCGCCGACGCGCGGCAGGGCGCGCGCATGGCGCTCGCCATCACCGGCGGCGGTGGCCTCGCGATGCTCGCCGGTTTCCTGCTGCTCGGTCACATCGCCGGGACCTACCG
>Ga0209254_10000022_pt1 | contig 85192 bp, 87 predicted proteins | sample FrelakmetDIP11DI_FD_187148 | JGI IMG/M metagenome (GOLD analysis project Ga0209254, IMG submission 187148) | Freshwater lake sediment microbial communities from the University of Notre Dame, USA, for methane emissions studies - DIP11 DI (SPAdes)... | ecosystem: Environmental > Aquatic >...
AAAAAGTGCGCCCCAACTACCACCACCCAAAGCTACCACAAAGGCACAAACCTATAGCGTGGTGGTGAATGAAGTGCCGGTGAAAGAAATCTTATTTGCGCTGGCACGCGAAAGTAAAATCAACGTAGATATACATCCCGCTATCCAAGGGCGAGCGACATTGAACGCGGTCGATCAAACCTTACCTGCAATTCTGGAGCGGTTGGCTAAGCAGGTGGACCTAACTTACAAAATGGATGGCGATGTGCTTTATATCGCGCCAGACCAGCCTGTTTTGCGTATGTATAAAGTTGATTATGTGAATATGAACCGCGATACCAAAGGCTTTATTGGGGCAGCGGCCGAAATATCTAGTACTGGCCAAAGCGCGAGTACCGGTGATGGCGGCTCAAGTTCGACTACCAGCACTTCTGGCAATGGCGCTAATAATAGCTCGCGAACATCTGTCGATAGCACTTCTAAAAACCACTTGTGGGAATCATTGATTCAAAATATTAAAGAATTATTGGCAGAAACTGATAAAGAAGTAATCGTTTCGCGCATCGGAACAGACGGTGAAATTGAGGATGAACCCGAACAAAAAGCCGGCGCGAATGGCACCACTATTAACATTAACGATAGCAGGCGCAGAGAAACAGAACAACGCGATCGTGCAAAATCGGAATATAAAACGTTGCTGGCAGCAAATGTAATCGCCAATCCGGAAACCGGCGTGATTAGCGTGCGTGCGACGAATAAACAGCATGAGAAAGTACAAGAATTTATTGATAAAGTGATGGGTAGCGCGAGGAAACAAGTGCTGATAGAAGCAACGATTGTAGAGGTGCAGCTAAGTGATGGGTTTCAAGCTGGCATTGATTGGCGTCGCTTAGGAACTTCAGCAAAGGGTAGTGGATTTACATTCAGTCAGGAATTGAATGCGGATAATTTTACGACTGGCGCTTTGACATCTCGCGCTACTGGCAGCGGTATTGTTGCTGGTTATTTTAATCCAGTAAGTGCATTAGGTGATATTGCGGCTTCGATTAGATTGCTTAAGCAGTTTGGTGATACTAAAGTGTTATCCAGCCCTAAATTGATGGTGCTAAACAATCAAACTGCTGTGTTAAAAGTGGTAGATAATCTGGTTTATTTTACTGTTCAAGTGCAGAATAACCTGGTTCCAAATGCAGGCAGTTCAAATTCAATTACAACCACACCAAACACAGTGCCTGTTGGCGTTGTAATGAGCGTAACACCACAAATTAGTGATTCAAGCATTGTAAATGTTAACGTTAGACCTACTATTTCCAGAGCTGTTGGTAAGGGAGTACAAGATCCTAATCCATTACTCAAAGAGACAGTGCCTAGTTTTATCCCTCAAATACAGGTGCGAGAGATGGAATCGATGTTGCAAATCAGTAGTGGTAGCACCGCGGTTTTAGGTGGGTTGATGCAAGATGAAATTCAGCGTAATTCTGACCAAGTACCAGGATTGTCTAGTATTCCTGGAGTGGGTAATGTGTTTAAAGGTCGTGATGATGCAAATAAGAAAACTGAGCTAGTAATATTCTTACGCCCAACAATTATCACTAACTCTAGTTTAGAAAGTGACGAGCTACAAAGTTATAAACAATATCTGCCGGCGCAACAATTACAAAACGTGCTTGAAGAAACGAATTGATTCGTGAGTTTGCCAACCAATGAGTCTTTTAATTAAAGCGCTGGATAAAGCTGAGAATGATAAAGTCGAGCATTCTACTACTAAGCAAAAACAAGCCGAGAACAATCAAACCAAAGGGTTGGTAGGTAAAGATTTAGAGCTGTCATTGAGCCCTACTGGCAGTCCGCTTGTTGAATCCGACGCTTCCAATGTGAAAGGCGGCTACTCTATAGAACAAAACAGTAGCGTTTCAGTAGCGTCGATCGTTACTACAGATTCACCGAAAAATGCTGCCAACGTATTTTCTGCTAAGGGCGTCGAAGCAAGAACTGACAATAAGCGACTAGCCTTAATCGCTGGTGCTGGTTTTCTGGCGCTGCTTGCAATGGGGCTTTATTTTTACCAGTTTGTAGATAACACGCCAGATGTTGTGGTTCCACAACGGCCTATTGCGATGCAGTCAGTACCTCCTCAGGTGCAGCAGTCACAAGATAACGCAGATGAAGTCGTGTCTTTGCCAAATCATAACATCGAGCCCACCACGCCAGTCTCTGATTCTGATGAAACAATTCAGCTGGACGAAAAGCAAGAGAGCGCATCTAAAAAAATATCGAAAAAAACAGCCAATGCGGAAGATGGGGAATTTGTTGAAGCAGAGGATATAACAGGGGTAGGTGAGCCCTCTGTTTCTACAAAGACAAATAAGAAATCCGGCAAATCAAAATCCATGCAATTTGGCGAGTCAATCGCATCTGCCAGCGCCTCAATTACAGTGACTAAAAGCATGCCGCAGACTGGTGTTAACCCAACTCTAATGAGTGCTTATGAGGCATACAACGCGGGTAATGATGGCGAGGCACAGAAGCTCTACAAACAGGTTTTACAGCGCGATATACGGAATGTCGATGCCTTGTTAGGGCTGGGCGCTGTTGCGTCGCGACAAGGCCGTATGGCTGATGCAAATGGCTGGTACGGCAAAGTATTAGAAGTCGACCCGCGAAACAATATAGCACAAGCTGCCCTGTTAGATAGCAAGTCGCAAGGCAATGAAACGGACAATGAGAGTTATCTTAAAAACATGTTATTCAAACATCCGGAGGATGCAAATTTACATGTAGCACTTGGTAATTTGTATGCGGAGCAGAATCAGTGGTCGGCAGCACAACAGGCCTATTTTGATGCTTACAGATTGAATGCGAGTGCAGATAATGCTTTTAATCTGGCGGTAAGTTTAGATCAAATGGGTAAACCAAAATTAGCATTGCCTTATTATCAGCGCGCGCTTGAACAAGTATCCGGAACAAGCAACATAGATAAAGCCGCGCTAGAAGCGCGTATTGCCGCAATTCAATAATTATAGAATCTAATATGGCAGAACTTAAATAATGGCTGAGCAGCGACGTAAATTACGCTTAGGTGAATTAATGATACAGCAAGGCCTGATCAGTCAGGATCAGCTACGTATCGCTTTAATCGAGCAAGATCAAAATAACATCCCACTTGGCCGCCAGCTGGTGCGCTTAGGGTTTGTTTCCGAGAACATGGTGCGCGATTTAGTCGCGCACACCATTGGCCAGGAAAGTATTGATTTAACCACTGTAGTCGCAGATGTAGATGCGTTGGGCATGGTACCGGAAGACTTTTCACGGCGATATCATTTGCTTCCAGTGGCTTATGAAGATGCTACCAAAACCATGATTGTGGCGATGGCGGATATGTTTAACGTCGTAGCACTAGATCAGTTACGCGCAATGCTAGGCGGACATATCCAGCTTAAACCTGTATTGGCGGCAGAGGCGCAGCTTGAAGAGCATATCGACCAATTTTATGGTTATGAACTCTCGGTAGATGGTATTTTACGCGAGATAGAAACGGGTGAGATTGATTACCAAAGTTTAACCGCAGAAGGGGATGAGTATACTCAACCGGTCGTGCGGTTGGTAGGCGCATTGCTGATGGATGCGGTTAAGCGAGGGGCATCGGATATCCACTTTGAACCGGAATATGCTTTTCTGCGCATTCGATACAGAATCGATGGTGTGCTACAGCAGGTGCGCAGTTTGCACAAGAGTTACTGGCCAGGTGTTGCAGTGCGGTTAAAGGTGATTAGCGGCATGGATATTGCCGAAACGCGCGCACCCCAAGACGGTCGTTTAAACATGAATTTGTGCGGTCGCCCGATTGATTTCCGGGTGTCTTCACACCCTACTATTCACGGCGAAAATATCGTCCTGCGCGTGCTGGATCGCGAAAGATCCATTATTCCGCTAGAACGTATGGGCTTGCGCCCGACCACATTAGAGCAACTTAAGCTGATGATGACGCGCCCAGAAGGGATTTTGGTGGTTACAGGACCTACAGGCAGCGGTAAAACCACAACGCTATATTCATTACTCTCTTACCAGAATGTCGAATCAGTTAATATTATGACGTTGGAAGATCCGGTGGAATATCCTGTGGCACAAATGCGTCAAACTTCTGTAACCGAAGTGAACAAAGTAGATTTCGCAAACGGCATTCGCTCCATTATGCGCCAAGACCCGGACATAATTTTGGTGGGCGAGGTTCGAGATGCAGATACTGCTACAATGGCTTTTCGCGCGGCTATGACAGGGCATCAGGTCTTTACAACACTGCACACCAATTCGGCTTTAGGCGCATTCCCAAGGTTGACAGATATTGGCATTTCGCCAGATATTATGGCTGGCAACATTATCGGTGTGGTAGCACAACGGCTGGTGCGCGTGCTTTGCCCGCATTGTAAAGAGCCTACCAAGCCGAGTGACGAAGAACGCAAAATTCTAGGCGTTAAACGCAATGAAGCGATTCAGATATTCAAGCACAAAGGCTGTAAACGCTGCAATCAGACTGGCTATCGTGGCCGCATGGCCATTATGGAGTTATTGCGTATCGATAGTGATATGGATTCGCTTATTGCACGGCGTGCACATTTTGATGAGCTACGCAAAATGGCGCTTGAAAAGGGTTTTTCTACTTTGGCGGATGATGGAGTACGGCGGATTTTAGAGGGTTATACGAGCATCGAAGAGGTCATGCGCGTGATCGACCTAACTGCGCGTATCTTTCATTAGTTAGATTTGGCATCAAGCAAAATAGAAACATAATCGAATCATGGCAACCTTTAATTACAGGGCAATCGATCAAACTGGCCGCCATGCTCAAGGGCAGATAGATGCTATTAATGAGGTAGATCTGGAAATTCGCCTCGAACGTATGGGTTTGGATTTAATTACCTTTAAATTAACCGAAAAATCTAGGAAAGCATTCTCACAGAATAAAGTCAGCAACCGTGATCTCGTCATGTTTTGTTTTCAGCTCGAGCAACTTACCAGTGCCGGCGTACCGATATTAGAAGGTTTAAATGACCTGCGTGAAAGTAATCAAAATCCATATTTTAAAAAAGTATTGGGTGCGATATCAGGTGAAGTGGAAGGCGGTAAAATGCTTTCACAGGCATTGGCAGAACATCCGGACGTATTCGATGAAGTCTTTGTAAATTTAGTCGCTGCCGGTGAACAAACTGGCCAATTGCCAGCAGTGTTCGATAACTTGAGTAATACCTTGAAATGGCAGGATGAGTTGCTTGGGCAAACCAAGCGGTTACTCGCATATCCATTATTTGTATTAGTTGTAGTGATGGCAGCGGTAACCTTTTTAATGATTTATCTAGTTCCGGAAATGGTGAAATTCTTGAACAGTCTGGGCCAAGAATTGCCTTTGAATACCAGAATTCTAATTTTTATATCTGATGCTTTTGTAAACTATTGGTGGCTAATTTTAACTGTTCCAATAGTGGTTATTACTGGTCTAGCCGCCTATATAAGACAAAGCCCGGAGGCGCGTTATCGGTTTGATTACATTAAACTCCAGCTACCTTTAACGGGTGAGATTTTGCAAAAAATAATTATGGCGCGCTTTGCACGCTACTTTGCGTTAATGTATCAGACAGGCATTCCTATTTTGCAGGCGATTAAAACTTGCGAGAACATCGTTGGTAACCGGGTTGTAGCAGATGCGCTTAGCCGTGTGCATGCACAGATTAACGCAGGCGATAGCATGAGCGACAGCTTTCATAACGCGGGTTTGTTTCCACCCTTGGTAGTACGCATGATAAAAGTTGGTGAGAATACTGGCGCGCTCGATAAGTCGCTACTTAATGTTAGCTATTTTTATGATAGGGACGTGAATGAGCTAATGCAAAAAATGCTCAAATTGCTAGAACCTACACTTACAGTGGTTTTGGGGTTGATACTGGCCTTCATCATGATGTCTGTACTTGGCCCCGTATACGATTCATTTGGTAAAATGAAGCTCTGATGAATGAATACTTATGTTTGAAAATTCTAAAAAATTAATTTTATGTGCTACCAACAATAGTTTAACAGTTGGTTTATGGCATGGAACGAAATTGCAAACATATGTCATTTTTAGCAATTCGGACCAAAATTACACAGCATTTAGTGAGTATTTATCGCAACATGCTAATACCAATATTTATTTAATCGTAGATGCGGTTGAAGAAGATTACAAGCTGGAAAGTTTGCCCCATACGACGGGTAGCGCGCGGCGCGAAATAGTTGATCGCAAACTTAATCAATTTAATCGCAATAGCTTGTATCGTGCGGCGCACTTTATCAACCGCGCTACAGACAAACGTAAAGATGATAATTTTTTGTTTGTGGCGCTAAGTAATGCAGATTTCTTGCAAGGCTGGATGGATGTTATTCAAGCTAGCCACGCGCCACTTGTAGGTGTGTATTTGCTGCCCATGATCAGTCAAGTGGCAGTGCGGCAGATGAAACTAATGTCACCACATATATTGTTATGTGAGCGGTTATCTTCAGGCCTGCGTCAAACTTATCTGCATAACGGCCGTTTGCGCATGAGTCGCTTAGTGCCTATGAAAGACGTTAAGCCTAACCAGCTGGCGTATTTTTATCTGGTCGAAATCGACAAAACCCGTCTCTATTTGCTGAGCCAGCGTTTAATAGCAAGTGAAACATCGCTACAAATGTTGTTGCCGGCAGTGGATGGCTCTTACGAAGAAATTGCCAAAAGCATTAGTCAGGAACAAGGTCTAGAGTGTAAGGCAGTGGATATTTTGGCATATGCTAAAAACATTCATCTCACTGAAGATTTGGTTAAAACACATCCTGAATTTTTGCATATGCAGTTGCTGGCAAATGGCAACGTGCCCGATAATTTAGCTCCGGCTACATTTAGCAAAATTCATAATTTAAACAATATTCGTCGCAAAATAAATATTGCAACTGCCTGTGTTACTGCTGTGGGCATTGGTTTGGCAGCATTTTATGGGTGGCAGGGCAAGCAGCAAAAAGACCAATTGCAGTTTATTGCTGCACAAACGCGATCGCAGCAGCAGCAGTACGAAGAAGTTGCGAAAAACTTCCCAACCACACCAATTCCTAGTACAGAGCTAAAAATTGCCGCTGAGCTGGCAAAAACAATAAAAAACAATAATCAAACTCCGCGCCAGTTTATGCAAGTGCTTAGCGGAGCTTTTGAGGGGTCACCGGAGATTTCATTAAGCAGAATACACTGGATGCAAACCAATGATAGAGAAGTTAAGGATGAAGATGCGAGTCAAAAAACCGATCTTAACCAGAACAATCAAACCACTGGAGTTGTAAGTAGTGACCCTACAAAACTCATTCAAATAGGTTTTGTGAATGCAGAAATTAAAGGTTTTACAGGCGATTATCGTTCCGCGTTAAATAGCGTGAATAATTTTGTGAATCATTTGCGAGGAAATAATCTGGTTGAGCAAGTTGTGGTGCTTCAAGAGCCTGTAAATGTGAGCTCACTTGCTAACTTGCAAGGCAGCACCACGGATGAAAATGCCACAACAGAGCGTCCGCCTGCGATATTTAAACTAAAAATAGTGTTAAAAACCGCTGATGCTGGAGTTAACCCATGAGCTTAAGTCAGCAAGATTGGCGCAAGTTACAATTCCCAATTATAGGTTTGGGAGGCGCACTAATACTGGTGGGTTTGCTGGTCAGCTTTGCAGACCAGTACCGCACAAAAAATGAAACAGCCTTGCAAACGCAGCAGAATATGCTTAATCAGGCGCGTCAGAAATTTCAATCTTCCGGGTTGGAAAAAGAAATGATTATCCAGTATCTGCCGATCTATAACGATTTGCTGGCTAGCGGTTTTATAGGTGAAGAGCGCCGTATTGAATGGATAGAAGCTTTGCGCCAAATTCATGCACAACACAAATTATTCAGTATTGATTACAGTATCGGCTTGCAAGAAAGATATAAGCCTGGCTTTTTGCCTAACTTGGGTAATTTCAGGTTAAACCGTTCTGTGATGAGTCTTAAATTAGACATGTTGCACGAAGGTGACCTGTTAGCGCTCTTAGATGGCTTGCACGAACAGACAACGCCATTCATAGTGCGCGACTGTGAAATAAAACGCCCAATTGGCGCATTTGTTAACACAAAAAATATGACCTCAAATATGCAGGCAAATTGTGAAATTGATTGGCTGACTTTACGTGACCCACAATTGTCAGGGGCTTTATGATGAAACTTTTTGCATTGATTTTTGCGATGGCCAATTTTGTGGCATTTAGTCAAATAAGTATTGCGGCCGAGCCAATGGGTCGCCTGTTTACCTCGCCGGCGGAGCGCAGTAACCTGGATTACCTAAGAAAAACCAAAAAACTAAACGCACCTATAAAAGCCGAGGCGCCAATTGATGCTCCAGAGGCCGCGCCAATAGTGCTTCCTGACGCAGTTAATCTGCAAGGCTATGTAAAGCGCAACGATGGCAAACAAGGCACCATATGGGTGAATGACAAGGCATTGCAAGAAAACTCTGGCAATAAAGATGTGCAGGTGGGCAGACTCTCAGAGGGCAGTAATCGTGTGCCGATTAAATTAACCGGCAACGGCAAATACCTCAACTTAAAAGCCGGCCAAGTGTACGACCCGGAAACCAACCGCGTGCGCGAAGCTAGAAACCATGCCGCGCAGGGCGATAGTGGAACGATTGGCGATGATGGTTTTTAGTTCGTTAAATAATTAGTTGATTGTTTTTTTAAAATAATCATATGCAAAAATTAGCTAATAGACATGAGGGAGCAGCATTAATATTTTTTGTCTTTCTGATAAGTCTAGTAGCCACTGGAATTGTGCTAAAGTCGCTTAGCACATCTAATTTGGTCAAAGTCTCAAAAGATGATAAAGCCGCAAAAATTTTAGCAGACGCTAAAGCCGCACTGATAGGATATACACTCTCGCGAGTTGGTAGTACAGAGCGCCCAGGAGATATGCCTAGACCAGATCATTTTGCCTCAAGCGAGGTGCCGGCAAATTATGATGGTAATAGCGATGGAGGCTGTTTGGATGCTACTCAGGCGAATGGCCTTCCACTTGTTAGTTCGGGCACTAACATGCGTTGCCTTGGTAGACTGCCATGGAAGACGTTGGGCATGAGTATGCCTGCACCATCTCAAAATGATGAAGTTGGACTAATGCCTTGGTATGCAATTTCTGCAAATCTTGCAGATCCATCTTGCTTTGTAGAGGCGCCTACCGTTACTAGTGGTTTTAATCCGGCTATACTTAACATGACATATACAGGATATGTGTGTGATAGTGCCACCTTGTTACCGCATCCCTGGCTTACTGTTCGAGATGCAAAAGGCAACATACTCAGTGACCGAGTGGCGATAGTGTTTATTCTTCCAGGAGCAGCAATTAATGGGCAATCCAGACCATCAGTTCCACTTAATGGGGCTGCAAGCTATTTAGATAATGTAACTGTCTCTGCAACCTGCACAGCACCCTGCACTCCCGGAACCTATAGTAATGCAGATGCAGATAATGATTTCATCATGGCAGCGGGTATTACTGGCGCGACTGCGGACGCTAACGATCGGCTGTTATATATCACCATAGATGAATTGATGGAGATACTCACGGATAGAGCGGCAGGGGAATTGCGAGCAGATTTAAATGCTTATCGCGCAGCGAATAGCCGTTTTCCCAATGCAGCGCCACAAGCTGCGCCACTTGGAACCAATAACTATGTGGCTGGCGGAGGCGATAGTGGTACTGCCCCCATTGATGTAACCGACACTATTACATGCAATTACACTGGGGTAGATATAGCTACTTGCACAGTTGCCTTCACCTTGGTTGGTAGAGTAGATCTCCAACGTACAACTGGAGTTAATCAATGGGATGCCAATACCGGAAGTTGTAGTAGAGTTACAACTTCCAGCTCAAATGATACCTGTAGGTGCACTGGCGCTGGCACTTGTAGCACTACTTTCAGTAGCTTTACCTGTAATGCTAGCGGCAAATGTGATATGAGCCTATTCTCAGGTTCAACAGGTAGGTATATCTATACGCCCCCATCCTACGGCAGCCTTCCTTCTGCTGCAATGACCGGCAGCTGTAGTGCCTCCGGAGCCAATGCGCGGTGCGATGGCGATGGTACTTTTGGTGTCCGTGGCATATTGGCTACGCCAGCTTGGTTTAGAGATAATCACTGGCAGGATTATTTCTACTATCATAAAAGAACTGCCGCAGATTTGCAGGTGGGTGCTCGCACTGGCATTCAAGCGCTGGTAATAGGTACTGGCAATCAAATCACTACTGCGCCTTTCGCGCTATCCACTTTAACAGTTCCACCACTTACCCCGGTAACCGGTAATGCCCAAGTTAGGCCTTCCATAAACATTAATAATTATCTTGATAGCACAGAGAATGCAAATGGTGATTTGGTGTTTGATGCGACCACAATGCCACGTTCAGCAAGTTATAATGACCAATCATTTATCATTGCTCCATAATGAATAACACTATTTTATTTAGAAAAAGCCTAGGCTTTACCTTAGTTGAAATGGCGGTGGTGTTGATCATCGCAGCGTTTTTACTGGGTGGTTTGCTAGCCCCTATTACGGCACAGCAAGATATTAGAAATCTTGAAGCAACAAGGGTATCGCTGAAAACCATTAATGAAGCGCTTCAGGGTTTTGCTGTATTGAATGGTAGGCTTCCATGCCCATCAACCCAGGCTGACCCAACACACGCAAACTACGGACTGGAAGATGCTACTTGTAGTGCAAGTTATGCAGCAGAAGGTTATCTTCCATGGAGAACATTGGGTGTTGCTGAAACGGATGAATGGGGAGCCAGACGTACTGCGACAGCTAGTAACTGGAACGGCTATTGGCGTTATCGTATAGACCGTAATTACACAACGACAACTGGATTTTCAACCAATATATTGGCTACAACTGCAACTTATGGAGATACTTTGTCCGTGAGAGATAGCGCAGGAAATACCATATCCTCGACTGTTGAAAGGCCAATAGCCATAATTTTTTCAACTGGAAAAGACATGACTGCAAATGGCAATAATGCTTCATTTGAGGCAACTGCAGGCGTTTATGAGAGTAACCCTAACTCTACCGCATTTGACGACATTCTCACTTGGATAGCCCGCCCTACATTAGTTAATCGTTTGGTCGCCGCGGGGAAACTGCCGTAAGCAGATGAACGATAACCAGCTTTTACGTTACAGCCGTCATATCTTACTTCCGCAAGTTGGTTATGAAGGCCAAGAAAAGCTAACTCAAAGCCATGCTTTAATTGTGGGGGCTGGTGGTTTGGGTTCGCCAGCTGCTTTGTATTTGGCGGCTTCCGGCGTGGGTAGATTGACAATTTGCGATTTTGATAATGTAGATTTAACTAATTTGCAGCGGCAAATTATTCACACCACCGCCAGCGTAGGCATCAATAAGGCGGTCTCTGCTCAGCAAACCATTTATGAAATTAATCCAGAAGTAGTGGTGCAAACAGTTCAGCAAAAATCAACCGAGGAAGAATTTAAAAAATTGGCTGCCGAGGCAGAAGTGGTGATTGATTGCAGTGATAATTTTGCTACACGCTATACTTTAAATCGAGTCTGTTTGCAGCTTAAAAAACCTTTAGTTTCGGGCGCGGCAATTGGTTTTGAAGGACAAATTACAGTGTTCGACTTTAGGCATGAAGCTAGTCCGTGCTATCACTGTTTGTTTCCCGATAATGGCGAAGATACCGATTTGCGTTGCGCGACCAATGGCGTGTTCGCGCCGCTGGTGGGCATGATAGGTACCACTCAGGCGGCAGAAGCTTTAAAGCTCATCATGAATATCGGCGAGAGTTTGCAAGGCAGATTGCTGCTGCTGGATGTACTTTCTATGGAGTGGCGCACAATCAGGTTGAGCAAAGACCCTGTTTGCAGTGTTTGTTCAACTTAGACTATTTCCCTCCGACCAGACTTTTAACCGCGCTCACCAGATCTCCTGGCACTACAACGATTTTGCTATTGTCAGAACTGGCCAGTTTTTGTATTGATTGAATGTATCGATCACCCAATAGAAACATCGCAGACGCATTGTTTTCTTTTACGGCTTCGGTAATAAATTTGATCGATTCAGAGGATGCTTTTGCTGCCACCATTTGTGCTTCAGCATCTTTACGTGCGGCTTCTAGACGCGCTTCAGCATTAAGGATAAGCGATTGTTTAGCGCCTTCAGCTTCTGTCACTACTGCCACACGCTCGCGCTCGGCAGCAGCTTGTCTTTCCATGGCGTCCTGCATGTTGGATGAAGGTTTAATGTCCTGAATTTCAACCGATTTTACTGTTAAGCCCCAATCCAGAGCCTCGTCGGCAATGGCTTCTTTCAATTCAGCTTTAATGCGGTCGCGTGATGTGAGCGCATGGTTCAAATCCATGCCGCCAATAATTGAGCGCAGGCTGGTTTGCACCATATTGCGCATGGCTTCACGAAAGTTTTCAATGCCATATACAGCACGCTCGATATTTGAAACTTTAATGAAAGCGACTGCATTGGCTAAAATCACAGCATTATCGCGTGTAATCACTTCCTGCTCTGGTACATCCAAAATAATGTCTTTAGTGGTGACTTTATAGCTTACACGACTAAAAACAGGGTTAATAACGTGTAAACCAGGTCTGAGCACACCCGCAAACTTCCCTAAGCGTTCCACTACCCATTCCTCACCCTGTGGCACGATACGAACGCCTTTAAATATGGCAATAACTGCTAAGAATATGAGTACTAAACTAAATTCGGTCATGATGCTATCCTAAAGTGATGCTACTTAAATTAATAAATTAATTGGATTTTTTGATACGCAATGCATTGCCTTCTACGGCCACAACGGTTGCATTGCTACCTGTTTCAATAAGCTCGTCTGCAATCGCTACCCATTCGCGGCTTCCCATCAGGCCTTGAGTAAAATGAATCTTTCCAATTTGTGTCGGGCTGCAAGATTCAATGACGGTGCCAATTCGACCGATTTCTTCACCTTGGGCTTGGCCAACGCGTGAGTATGTTTCGGTTTTTTTGTAATTAAGTCGCCAAATCGCGAGCGAACTGAAGGAAAGGGCTGCAAACATAGCAAATTGTATAGCGAGCGGTATATTGGGAAACATCCACATGGCAATGGAAACGCTTAAGGCTGATATGCCAAACCAGAGTATATAAAATGTGCCAGTGGCCATTTCAACTGCCAATAAAATCAGCCCAATTGCGCCCCAAATCCACATTTCATCTATCATGTTGCCCTCATAATGCTTAAAATTTGCAGAATTATCTTAGCATTAATTTTATGACTTATTGAAAAATAATAGATTCGATAGAATAAATTTCCGTATGAATCGCAACAATTGATATTTATTTGGCTAAAATAACGAAAAATATACTCGAAACAAACTTATCAAATGAGTGTAAACTATTGATATAAAAAGAGTACGGTCGAAGTTATATAAATGGCAAATTACTATAAACTCACAATACCATCGGATCGCACAGAACGCTTGCAATATATGAGGCGCATGTTTCCGCAGGCGCCAGGCCCGTCTTTGAGTGACGAGTGGCGCGGTGGCAGACATGAGGCCTTAAAACGCCTGAACACAATCGATGTTGAGGCATATCATCGTAATAAAAATTTCCTTAATGGCTCGGTTTCTAAGCTGTCGCCGTATTTTCGGCATGGCTGCATCACCTTAAAAGAGGCTTCTGATAGTGTACGCTATCGTTTTGGAGCACAAGCTGAAGAGTTTGTTAGCGCCCTTGCCTGGCGCGACTATTGGCGACGTGTCTGGTATCAATTGGGCAATGGTATTTTTAGCGATATCGAAGATCCGAAAGTGGCGCTAGGCGATAAATTAATGCCTGATTTTATTCGTCAAGGCATTACTGGTTTGCCTTGCATGGATGGGTTTATCCGAAATTTAACACATGAAGGCTACGTGCATAATCATGCACGTAAGTGGTTTGCAGCTTATGTAGTGCACTGGCTTAAGATCGATTGGCGCGAGGCGGCTGATTGGTTTGAAAATTATTTGCTTGATGGGGATAAAGCATCCAATCATCTTTCGTGGCAGTGGGTGGCCTCGCTCTATAGCTCTAAGCCTTATTACTTTAACAAAGAAAATCTGGCTCGCCATACGGGAGAAAAATACTGTGCAACCTGCAGGGTAAATTGCCCATTTGATGCGACCCATGAGGCATTAAACGAAAAGCTATTCGGCAACCCAGCTCCTGGCGTAGCCAAGGTGCATCGTGTGGTGATGCCAGAAAAGACAGCAATTTCATCGCATCAAGCCGTGGCTGTATTTGTGCACGATGAAATGCTCTCGTCCGCGCACCCATTATTGCGTAAACCCATGCCAAAGATTTTCGTGTTTGATGAAATGCTGCATAGCAGGTGGCCACTTAAACGCATACAATTTGTGGCAGATTGCTTAAGTGAACTACAAGATATGGAAGTCTGGATCGGCGATACTCGAGAGGTGCTTAAAGCGCGCGGAGTGGGCCAAGTGGTTACTCAAGCAACGCCAAATATCCAAGTAAAAGCCTTATTGGAGTCTTTTAATCCGATATGGCAGCCAGAAGTTAAATTTGTCGAAGCTGAAATAAGCGAAAAACGCTTAAAACGTTTTTCACGTTATTGGGATAAAGTGGGCGTTGAGTTATTTGGCGATGCTGCAACGCCCGGGTCATAATTAAGTAATATTTATCGTTTGAATTTTTCAAAGCATCCGTTTTAATGGGCGTTGAGGCCATATTGCCTGTGGTAAAATTCACGCCTATGAGCATTCAAAACACACCACAAAAAGAGCTGGCAAAATCCTTTGATCCAAAAGCCATAGAAAGCAAATGGTACGAATTTTGGGAGAGCAGAGGCTATTACGCTGCTGGATTTGACCCCAACAAAAAAGACAACTTCTGTATCCTATTGCCGCCGCCAAACGTGACAGGCACATTGCACATGGGGCATGGTTTTAACCAAACCCTCATGGATGCGCTCACGCGCTATCACCGCATGCGTGGCGATAATACCTTGTGGCAGCCGGGCACGGACCATGCGGGTATTGCCACACAAATTGTCGTAGAGCGCCAATTAGACGCGCAAGGCGTATCGCGCCATGATTTAGGCCGTGAGAAGTTTCTGGAAAAAGTGTGGGAATGGAAAGAATACTCAGGCGGAACCATTACCAAGCAAATGCGCCGTTTGGGCACATCGCCCGATTGGTCGCGCGAACGCTTCACCATGGATGCCGGCCTCAACAAAGTCGTCACTGAAACCTTTGTGCGCCTCTATAACGAAGGCTTGATTTACAGAGGGAAAAGATTAGTTAATTGGGATGTGAAGCTTGGTACAGCCGTCTCTGACCTCGAAGTTGTGCAGGAGGAAGAAGATGGTTTTATGTGGCACATTAACTATCCGCTGGCGGATGGTTCAGGTCACTTAACGGTAGCTACAACTCGACCGGAAACCATGCTGGGTGACGTTGCTGTGATGGTACACCCAGAGGATGAGCGCTACAAATATCTGATTGGTCAGAACGTTAAATTGCCGCTGTGCGACCGTGAAATTCCGATCATTGCGGATGAGTATGTAGATAAAGAATTTGGTACTGGCGTGGTAAAAGTTACACCGGCGCATGACTTTAATGACTATGCGGTTGGTCAGCGCCATAAGTTGCCGATGATAGGCATTTTGAATCTACAAGGTTTTGTGAATGATGCCGCACCTAAGCAGTATCAAGGTTTAGAGCGTTTTGCTGCGCGTAAACAAGTTGTGGCTGATCTAGAGGCACAAGGTTATCTGGTTAAAGTTGATAAACACAAACTTAAAGTACCGCGTGGTGACCGCACTGGGGTAGTGATTGAGCCCATGCTTACAGACCAATGGTTTGTTGCGATGAGCAAACCGGCTACTGATGGCAAATCCATCACGCAAAAAGCGTTGGAAGTTGTTGCTTCGGATGAAATCAAGTTCTACCCGGAAAACTGGGTGAACACCTACAACCAATGGCTGAATAACATTCAGGATTGGTGTATCTCTCGTCAGCTTTGGTGGGGTCATCAAATCCCCGCATGGTATACAGATAGTGGCAAAGTATATGTTGCACATGATGAAGCGGAAGCTAAATCATTGGCTGACAAAGATGGTTATTCAGGTGAGTTGACGCGCGATAATGACGTGCTGGATACCTGGTATTCATCTGCACTCTGGCCGTTCTCAACCCTCGATTGGACTGGTGACGAAGCAATAGACGCGCAAAATCAAGCGCTTCAGCAATACCTGCCTTCAAGCGTGCTGGTGACCGGCTTTGACATCATTTTCTTCTGGGTGGCGCGAATGGTGATGATGACCACGCACATCACTGGCAAAATCCCGTTCAAGCATGTGTATGTGCACGGCCTGATTCGTGATGCCGAAGGCCAGAAGATGAGTAAATCCAAAGGCAACGTACTCGACCCGATTGATTTGATTGACGGCATTTCGTTGGAAGATTTAATCGCAAAACGCACCACCGGTTTGATGAACCCGAAACAGGCGGAGCAGATTGAAAAGCGCACCCGTAAGGAGTTTCCGGAAGGCATTGCCGCTTATGGCACCGATGCGCTGAGGTTTACCTTTGCGGCGTTGGCCTCGCCTGGCCGCGATATCAAATTTGATTTGCAGCGCTGTGACGGCTACCGTAATTTCTGTAATAAATTGTGGAATGCCACGCGTTTTGTGTTGATGAACACAGAAGGCCAAGATAACGGCTTTGATGCGGCAAGTTGTGGAGAAGGGGGGCGTAAGTTTTCGCAGGCTGACCGCTGGATTGTGAGTATTTTGCAACGCACAGAAGCCGAGGTAGAACGTGCGTTTGAAGACTATCGGTTTGACTTGGCGGCAAAAGCTATTTATGAATTTGTATGGGATGAATACTGTGACTGGTATCTAGAATTGGCCAAAGTGCAGATTCAGAATGGTGATGCTGCTGAAAAACGTGCAACACGTCGTACATTGTTGCGTGTGCTGGAAACGATTCTGCGTTTAACGCACCCGATTATGCCATTTATTACTGAAGAAATTTGGCAAACTGTCGCACCAATGACAGAAAAACACGGCGCAAGCATTATGCTGGAAACCTACCCTAAAGCGCAGCCGGATAAGATAGATGAGACGTCAGAAACATGGGTGGCGCTACTGAAGCAAGCTGTTGATGCTTGCCGTAGCTTGCGAGGCGAAATGAACATATCGCCTGCAGCGCGGGTGCCTTTGATTGCAGCTGGGGATGCAGTTAAATTGGCAGCCTATGCACCGTATCTAAAAGCTTTAGCTAAGCTGGAAGATGTGACAATTGCGGCTGAGTTGCCAGAAGCGGATGCTCCGGTGATGTTGGTTGATGACTTCAAGCTGATGTTAAAGGTTGAGATTGATGTTGCTGCTGAAAAAGAACGCCTAGGTAAAGAAATTGCGCGTTTAGAAAATGAAATCAACAAGGCGAATGCTAAGCTTAATAACGAAAGTTTTGTAGCGCGCGCTCCATCAGCCGTGGTTGAGCAAGAAAAGGCGCGTGTGGCAGAATTTAGTACGAGTATGGAAAAGCTGGAAGCACAACTTGCGAAACTAAAATAAATCGAGCGGCATGAGTGCGGACAATAACGATTTAGCAGATGAAGTGATGTGCACTTGCAGCGGCACTACGCGTGGCGAGATTCAAAGCCTGTTTAAACAAGGGCTTGATGCAGACGCCATCTCCAGAAGGACTGGCGCGCTTTCAGGTTGTGCGGGGTGCGAGTGGGATATTGCGCAGTTTTTGAAAGCGCTTGCTGAACAGCCTAGCGGATAGCAATAGATTAAATAAACAGATTTACGTCTGATTCGCCTGCAAATTCAAAAAAAGTTGCAGCGCCGCCAAACTCTATGTCTTCAATAAAATCCGCAGGTTTAAAGTCGAACAGGTCTACAGTCATCTGGCAGGCAATCAGTTTGACGCCGCTTTCCAAACATGCTGTACGCAAATCTTCAATAGATGCAACGCCCTTGTCCGCAATCTTTTGTTTCATCATCATGGTGGCCATGCTTTCCATGCCCGGCAGCATTTGTACAAGGTTTGGCATAGGCACCGGCATAGGCATGGCTGGGTTCCCAAGCGGTGAAACTTTTAAATCTCCCAAGTCTTTTTTTAGTAGCGTCAAGCCATAAAAAGTAAAGAATATCTGTACTTCATAATCAAGTGCGGCAGCGGTTGAGGCTAGGATAAAGGGTGGGTATGCCCAATCCAAACTGCCCTTGGAGGCAATTAAAGCGAGCTTTTTAGCCATTATGCATCAGCGCGTTTTTTGATGTAAAACGTAAATACACCATCAGCGTCATCTAGTTGCAAGAGCTCGTGTCCGGTTTGCTTGCAAAATGCTTGAAAATCTTTAACTGAGCCTGGGTCTGTGGCCATAATTTTTAGCGTTTGGTTTGCCCCCATGTCGCTCAAGCCTTTTTTACAACGCAAAATAGGCAATGGACAATTAAGATTGCGAGCGTCTAATTCTTTATCGAATTCCATGATTCTCCATTAGGGCACGAAAGCCCGGTATGTTATTTCTTTGGGCTTAATGTGTAACCGGCCTTGCCCCAGGCGATTATGCCGCCAACAAGATTGAACACGTCATTAATGCCTTTGCTTACTGCAAAATCTGCTGCGTGTGCAGAGCGCACGCCGCTATGACAGTAAAACACGACGGAGTTAGCACCCATCAGCTTTTCGTATTGTAATGGAAGCATTGACAGTTGAATATGAATTGCCCCTGGGATAACCCCGCGTGCGACTTCGTCATCGTTGCGCACATCAACCAAAAGCACCTTGGGTTTTGTTAAAAGCTCAAATAAGTCGTTTGCCTCAATCTCAGAATAACTTTTCATGTATGACCCTAATTAAGTATGCATATTGTACACATGTAATCTCAGATGTGAATGTTTCAGCGGCTTGATTTAATAACGAATTTGATAAGCTTAGAATGTTTGGTATCTATGCAAGTCGTCAACAATGAGCGCCAAACTTTTTGTACCAACAGGGATATTCGACCAAGATAAAGGCGGAGATTGATTATCTCCTTCGCAGGTATATAGGTTTGGAATTTCTGTAAACTGGGAAAAGGCACTTGAACTCAAGTTCATGATCGTATACTCCATTCAGTAGCATGATCGACTCCAACAGGGCATCATATTTCAGGCCATTACCAAGCTACAGTAACAATATATCACATGCAAAAATATGGGGAATCAACTAATTAAAAATTAATCGCCATACAAGGTTTCTGGTGCTATTGTCTAGGCGTAGCCAACTAAACATATTCTACTCTGATAAAATATCTAGTATTTCTGAAGCTGGATAATGTCTGGCTTCCATGCCTTTTTGAATGAAGCGACAATTATTTTGAGGAGCTAATAATAAATGCTAATCGGTGTCCCCAAAGAAATCAAAGTACGTGAATATAGAGTTGGTCTGGTACCCGCCAATGTGCGAGAGTTGGTGGTGCGCGGTCACGAAGTGATTGTCGAAGCTAGCGCGGGTGATGGAATTGGTGCCAGTGACGAGCAATATCGATTGGCGGGTGCAACCATCTTCAAGTCGGCACAGGAAATATTCGAACACGCAAAGTTGATCGTCAAGGTCAAGGAACCTCAAGCTGTCGAACGTAAATGGCTTAGGCCAGGACAGATTCTGTTTACTTATCTGCACCTTGCACCAGACCCGGAACAAGCTAACGACCTGATTGATTCTGGTGCGACTTGTATTGCCTATGAAACGGTTACTGCCGATGGGGGTGGTTTACCTTTACTGGCACCGATGTCTGAGGTGGCAGGCAGACTTTCGGTTCAGGCTGGGGCATATTTTCTCGAAAAAACACATGGCGGACTTGGTGTGTTGCTGGGCGGCGTGCCTGGAGTAGAGCCGGCTATAGTGACGGTAATCGGTGGCGGAGTGGTTGGCACGCATGCAATTGATGTTGCTCTAGGCATGGGTGCCGCGGTGTCGGTACTGGATCGCAATGTCAATGTACTTCGTAACCTCCGTAAGCAATTCGGTCATCGCCTGAATACCGTTTATTCGACATCAGAGGCGATCGAATACCACTGTAACATAGCCGATCTCGTGATCGGTGGTGTGCTGGTTGCTGGTGCGGCGGCTCCTAAGCTAATTACACGTGACATAGTCAGGGGTATGAAACCAGGAAGCGTGATAGTGGATGTTGCAATTGACCAAGGAGGCTGTTGTGAAACTGCTCGTCCAACCACTCATGACGCACCAACCTATGTGATCGATGGAGTAATCCATTATTGTGTCGCCAATATGCCGGGCTCCGTTCCTCGCACTTCAACTTATGCGCTCAATAATGCCACGCTACCTTATGTGCTTGCACTTGCAGATAATGACTTGCAAGCGCTACGCGATGACAGGCATCTTTTGAACGGATTGAATGTGCATCAGGGCAAAGTGACTAATCTGCCTGTGGCTACCGCGCTGGGACTAGCATTCTATGAACCTGCTGCTGCGCTGGAATTGCCTATGAAATAGTGATACCTCCCATTTTTTTCTTCGAATAGTGGATAACTTCGTATTTCTAGTGGGTAGTTAAATTATTGGCGACTCATCGTGATTGACTTCTTTTTGTCGCGCTCCCCAAGAAAAAAGATTAGTTAAAAACTAAACCCTTATCAATACAGGTGGCCGGGCGTAGAACCGAACTGCCGACACGTTGATTTTCAACTGTAAAAATCATCATTTATGTTGTGTTTAGGCCCGTCCTCACTCGTTAATGCTCGCGAAAGCGTGTCTAAATTGGCACGTTTATAATTTTTGTATGACATTAATCGGGCATAAGCAGCCATTCATCTAGGTAGTTAATTCCCAATAAACCGAGTTCTTGATTTACAATTAAATCAATCACGCTGCGTCTTTATATTAACTGTTGTGAGCCTTAATGGCATCGAGCGTGCCGGCTTGGTCTGACAATCGGACAAAGGAAAATCACGAGGTGATCTCATGCATCAGTTGAAACTGAGCAAGGCCTTTACCCTGATGGAATCGGGGCCTGTTGTCCTCGTGACGACCCATGACGGACAGAAAGGCAACATCATGACTATCTCGTGGACCATGGTGATGGATTTCACCCCGGTATTTGCCATCGTCACGGGGGATTGGAATCACTCTTTCGTGGCGTTGCGAAAGAGTAGAGAGTGCGTCATTGCCATTCCCACGGTTGACATGCTGGATAAGGTCGTCGGTATAGGGACATGCTCTGGGGCAGACACGGACAAGTTTGCCAAGTTCAAGCTCACACCTGTGCAGGGCCAATTCGTCAGGTCGCCCCTGATCAAGGAGTGCCTCGCCAACATAGAGTGCAAGGTCATCGACATCGTGAAGAAGCACAACATTGTTGTGTTAGAGGGGGTTGCCGCCTATATTGATACAGAGCGCAAGGAGAAGCGCGCGGTTCACGCTGTTGGCGATGGTACATTCATTGTCGACGGACGCAAGATTGACCGGAGGAAGATGATGGCCTCCAAGCTCCCATACGGCGTTTAGCATTCAAGTTTGTGAGTCTAGGTGTGCGTTTCGCTGTTGATGGCTATTTGCCCCACATATTCACCAGCAACGCATTAGTTTCTGGCCTGAGATGTATTCATGAGTCAAAGAGGTAGGGATGATTTATTTTAAAAAAGACTGACTGAGGCACGTCGTGGCGTAGAGCAAGGCTTGGCCGTAACATTTAACCTCTTTGGAAAATCACGTGAAATGCAGGAAAGGGCACTTGAAATTCTACAGTTTAAACTCGATGTATTATGCTACATCTCAGATTCTATTATGCTGGCTTGCTGTGATGTCAAAATTGAAAATAGAGTACAGTTCATAAGACAGGATCAAGTGAAATAATTATGCAGATAAAGTGCCCACATTGCGAAAAAGAGAATCGCTTTCCTATTGGTAAGATAGGCGCTAATCCTATCTGTGGCGCTTGTCGTAAGAGTTTATTGTCCGGGCCAATAGTACTTAATCAAACAAACATTCATGAAGTGTTGTCACAAAATATTTTGCCGGTGATCATTGATTTTTGGGCGCCTTGGTGTGGGCCATGCAAAATGTTCGCACCTACATTTAAAGCTAGCTCAGCAAAGTTTGCCAACAAAGTCATCTATGCCAAAGTAGATACTGAAACTGAGCAAATGTTAGGGGCTAAATACAACATCCGATCGATACCTACCTTAGCTTATTTTTGGAAAGGTAAAGAACTTGGAAGAGTAAGTGGTGCCTTGCCTCCCGATCAATTAAATGAGTTGGTTATAAAACTAATTGAAAATTGTAAGGCTGGATAAAATTACCTCTTAGTAATTAATTTCCTTCGTTTTTAGATTTTCATAAGATTTGGCTACGGTAAGCTAGAAATGAAAAAGCCCTACTTTCTGTAAGGCTATCAATACTGGTGGCCGGGGGCAGAATCGAACTGCCGACACGCGGATTTTCAATCCGCTGCTCTACCGACTGAGCTACCCGGCCAGCGTGGAAATAGTACATAACTATTTGCAAGTCGCGCATTATAGCAAACTTAACCAAATATTGGCATAAAGCAGTGCAATTAAATTAGAAAGTAAGATGTTCAAAACAAAATAATTGGAGATAGCCATGAAAACAAAACTGAGTTTATTAGCGATAATGGTGCTTTCGCTTGCGCTGCTAAGTGCTTGCAAAAAAGAGCAAGCCGCTGCCGAGAAAGTGGGTCAAGAGGCAGGTGAGGCATTAAGCATGCCGATAGATGCAGCTGCTAAATAATTGTTTTAATAAATTAAACCCGCAAAGCCAGTAGGTTTTGCGGGTTTTTTGTTTAATGATAAGAGCTTGAAGCGTTTATAAGACATGCTCTGCAACCCGCATGGATATTAACTTACAGAGCACCCTTTTTGCATTTTTTTAAGCAAAAGTGGTAAAGAATTAGCTTTCTGATGCTTTCACTATAATCTTCTCGCCAAGACATTCCACAACTTGTCCATGACGGATTTTAGCGGTTTTTCGCAATTCAAGTTTTCCGTCTACTTTCACAATGCCATCGGCCACCATCATTTTGCCCTGACCACCGCTTTGTGCAATACCTGTTAACTTGAGCAGGTTGCATAGCTCGATAAACTCGCCCTTTAATTCAAATTCCACTTTTAGACTTTTGAGGTTTTTAAGAGTTTAATGCTGCGCAAGAGCGCTACGCTTAGCCAAACAACCGCTAAATACATCGCCGTAAAACCCATCCAGCTTGGCAGGTATTCCCAGCCGTGTTTAAGCGATTCGATTAAACCATGTGCGGGAAAGCGGCCAGAGAACAAGTAATAGGTTTGCGTAGAAATGACAAACGCCACAAATGTTGTGAACATGCTCACCAAAGCATAAGGTACTGGTGCAAAAACATCTTTTTGTCTGGCTAACCATAAACCACCCAGCCACATCGCACCATAGCTTGGAATCAAGCCCCAATAGCCGTTGGTAAGGCAAAAGCCTTGCGCAGGGTCTAACGCGGCAGCACCAAAATCAATCACTGCGGCAAGTGCAAAAAACGCTGCGAACCAACCGATACGTTTTAACCACAATCCGCCTAAAAGAAACAAGACCAAGCTGGCATCAGGCAAGCTGAAAGGGGTGAGTGTGTGGCTGCCTCGAGTGAGCAGCATGAAAAAAGCAATTGCAATTGCGATTAACAATTGATTTTTGAGTGTTAAATTATTTCCCATAATGGCTTAACCTTTTAATTGAAGTGACATCATAACACCGCACGGCTAAAGTTTAAAAGGCAGTGTTAATCAAAAAATTACTCCGGCTGGTAGCGGATATTCACAAATAAATTTGCACCAGGAGTGTTGTAATCAATGTTGTTACCGTCAACTGCCAGCACATAGTTTTTATCAAACACGTTGTTAGCGCGGGCCTGTATGCTCCAATCTTGGTCTATTTTGTAGGCAGCAGTAAGATTGCATAGTGTATAACCATCTAAGCGTGTGGTATTTGCTAAATTGTTATAACGCGTTGATGCACTTAAGACTTCTGCACCAAACTGCCAATTTTGCCAATCATAGCTTAAATTAAGTTTGCCATTTCGGTTAGCGCGGCGTGCTAGCAGATTACCCGTTGCGTCGTCTCTAGGTGATTGTATGTCAGCACTGGCTTGCAAGCTAAGGCTTCCCCAGCGCTGGCTGCCGGTTAGGCTTAGCCCTTTAATGTGCGCTTTATTAATATTTTCGATAGTAAAAGTTGATAAGTCGAATGCAATTAAATTGCGGATTCTGTTATCGAACAGCGTTGCGGATAGCGTTGTATCGTTATCCTGATAACGCAAACTGGCTTCAACGTTATCAGATTTTTCGGGTGAAAGTTTAGGGTTACTGAAGAAAGGATAGTATAAGTCGTTGAACGTCGGTGCTTTAAACGCGCTGCCATAGCTGGCTGTGATGCGCCAATTGGAGTTAAAGCTAAAGGCGTAGCCAATACCGCCAGTTTGATTATTGCCAAAGCTCGAGTTATGGTCGTCGCGATAGCTCAAATGCACGCTATGCGCACCGATATCGGCTAAATAGCTGGCTACATAACCTTCATTTTTGCGATTTGTTTTGTCGTAAGCGGTATCGGCTGTCAGATCTTCTTCCAGCCGGTCATACATTAAAGTGAGCGTGCCCACTGGCAGCTTCAGGTCATTTTGCCAATTGATTTGCGTTAAGTCTGTAATCGTTTGATCAGTAAAAGATTCATCAAAAATATGACTTTTATCTTTACCAAAGCCAATGCGCAATTTAGAAAGCCAGTTCGTCGTAAATTGATTATTGCTGGTGAGTGCAAACGATTGTACGTTTAGTTTATTATGTGATGGAAAGGCGGTTGCATTAAAGCGATTGTCATAATCTGCGTTTCCGTCGCTTTCAAAAAATTGCACCCCCATTTCGTGGCCTTCCGCCAGTATTTGGGTTAAGTTTGCAGAAATAGACAAATTTCGGTATCCGTCATTGTCTTTAAAATTACGGTTTTCAGTTTTATATGCAGAAAATCCATCGGTGTCGGAAGCTGACAAGTTAAGTGCAAAACTCGTGTCGTTGATGCTGCCGCGCAGGCCGGCTTCTGCTTTTCTGGTATTGTAAGTTCCATTACCAGCGTTGGCATAAACACGAGTTTTACCACCACCTTGCTTGGTGAAAATTTGAATGACGCCGCCGATAGCGTCCTGCCCATACAAGCTGGTCGCGGGGCCGCGTAAAATCTCAATGCGTTCAACCTGGCTTAATGGCAAATTCTCAAAGCTGGCAATGCCTGCTGTAGCAGAGTTAATGCGCATGCCATCTACAAGTACGACAACATGGCCAGTATTGGTACCGCGCATGAAAATGCCTGACTGTGTTCCTGCGCCGCCAGTATTGGTAATTTCAATCCCGGGTTGTTGCTGCAAAAGCTCTACAAAAGTAGATTGCCCAGAACGCTCAATTTCTTCTTGTTCAATTACGCTCACATCAGCAATAACGCTTTCGCGGGTCTGAGCCACACGGCTTGCGGTGACGACAACGTCATTTAGATTAATTTGTTCGTCGGCAAAAACTGGTGAAGTAATAACCCAGCCAATCAGGCCGGCAATGGTAGATTTTTTCATTGTTTTTCCCTAAATTACACGCGTCCCCGCATGCAAGTTAATAAAAACCAGGGAATAAGTGAGGGAAAAGCTGACAAAAAATGCACTCAAGAAATAGCCGAGCAGCAGCTTTTGACACCGTCACCCCGCGGCATTTCCTAGCGCGCCTTAAAATAAGGCTTTGGTTGCGAGGCCGGTCTCCGGGCTTATGAGGAATTGTTTTACGCCTTCCCAAGTTTTTACTCAGTGGCTGGTTGTAAAACTACACTCACTTACCGTTGCGGGGGCAGCATAGGCATTGTTATAGTTAACGCACCTATTTCCCAGTTTCACCTATGTTTATAGAAAATAAACATAAGCACCTGACAACTGCAGACGATTATATCGATTTATATCGCTATTACAATTAATTTTTTATACAACAAGCATGTAAAAGGTGTCAAATTACTTTGAATAGTCCACGTTAGCTATTGACTATAATGAATTTTTTCAATTATAGTGGGATTATGGAAGCAGATTTAAAAAGTTTAGAAGAAAAAATAACCAGGCTAATCACTTTGTGTAGTGATTTGCGCGAAGAGAATATCCAATTGCGTAGTGATTTATCGCAAGCTCAGCAGGATGCCAGTGCTCTCAAAAACAATATGCAGCTGGCTGGCGATAAGCTCGAGAGTTTACTTGCTTCCATGCCAGAAAGTATTGAGGCTTTATGAGTGCTGCTAAACCAGTTGATGTGCTGATCATGGGACGCGAGTTTACGGTTTCGTGTACAGACGAAGAGCGGCAGGGTTTAATGGATGCGGTTGACTACCTTGATAAAAAAATGCGCGAGATTCGAGATTCTGGAAAGGTTGTCGGAGCAGAACGGATTGCAATCATGGCTGCACTCAACCTCTCACACGAATTGCTCAACACAAAAACAGGTGATGTTGACATTGGCGATTATAAGCGTAGGATTAGTCTCATGCAGAATAAAATTGATGAAGCAATGGCTGCGCAAACTAAGCTTTTATAACTAGTTTTTTTCATCAGTTCGTAACAACGCCGCTTTATTATCAAGCTTGTTTTCTGTGGTGTTGCTTGAGTCTAAATTCCTTGAACTAGTCTTTGTTATAGGTTTCGGCTCATCAAGCACGGTGTGCGCGCTCTAAATTGGGTGTTCTTTTAAGATGCCCTTGGCGAGTGTACCTAAAGTGCTTTAGGTTGTTACCACCTGAACTTTTTTGGTTCAGGATTAACGGCTCAGGCAACACTAGAGAAAATAATTCTGTTACCTCAGTTCGTGATATTTCAAATCTGCCAGGCTCACGATCTCTAAGCATTTTTCATGGCAAGCTTCTAAAATTACTGGCGGTGCAAAGCCAGCTTCCGATGCTTCAAGCCAACGTGCAGCACATACGCACCAGCGGTCGCCTGCCATAAGACCTTCAAAACCATATTCTGGCCGTGGTGTGCTTAAATCGTTGCCACTAGAAAATGAAAATGCCAAAAACTCATCGGTTACTTGGCAACAAACGGTATGGCTACCAATGTCTTCACTGCCTGTTTCACAGCATCCAGTGCGCGTAAAGCCAGTCAGCGGATTTAAGCTGCAAATTTGCAGGCTTGTGCCAAGTACGTTGCGCGTCATGGTTTTGTTCCGAAAGGGTTAATTTCATTTATCATACCCAATTTATGAAACTTAGAAAATTAAATTAATATGCGTTATTGGTTAATGAAATCTGAGCCTGCGGATGTGTCTATAGATGATTTGGCAGCTATGCCAAATCAAACAGTAGATTGGTATGGCGTGCGTAACTATCAGGCGCGTAACTTTATGCGGGATCAAATGCGTATTGGCGATGGTGTGCTGTTTTATCACTCAAACTGCGAAATGCCTGGCATTGCCGGCATTTGCGAAGTGAGTTCCAATGCGTATCCTGACCGTTTTCAGTTCGTCAAAGGCCATAAATATTACGACCCAAAGGCCACGCCGGAAACGCCGCGCTGGATGAATGTGGATGTGAAACTTGTGCGTAAAACGCGGCTTTTAAGTTTGAAAGAAATGCGTGAAACGCCGGAACTGGTGAACTTGCGGACTTTGCAGCGCGGCAATCGATTGTCGATTACGCCCGTAGACCCAAAAGACTGGGAATTTATTTTAAAGTTGCTTAAGTAGCATGTAAAAAATATGCCCCGCAAGCCGCATGGATATTGGCTTACAGGGCATATGTTTTAAGTTGGATTTAGCTATAAATGATTAATGTTTTGTATCTAAGCTACCCATGCTTTTTGGGTAAGTTACCAAACCCCAAGGTAAGTTTTTCACTTCCACTTGTTTAGTCACTTCCAGTTTTTCGGCGTCGATCACAAACACAGCATCCGATTTACCGCAAGCCAGCAAAATCTGTTTGTCATCCGGCGTAAAGCTAAAGTGCCAGCAACGGTTGCCTGTTGGAATATCCTTAATTTTTTCATAGGTTTTAGCATCAAATACTTGCAGCACTTTTGCCTTGTTGGCCGCTACAAAAATGCGCTCACCTTTTTTGTCGTAGGAAATACCATAAGGTGTTTCCGCAGTGTCCACCGTGCGCACAAAATTGAAATCTTTATCTAGCACCATGAATTTATTGCCATATTCTAACGTGGAAAGGTAAGTGTTGCCGTCAGGCGAAACCTTAATGCCGCGCGGCCTGTCGCCGTGTTCATGTGTTTTGATGGTTTTTAGCAACTCGCCGCTGGCAATGTCGTGCACGGTCACGGTGTTGTCTGCTTCGTTGGTAATCACCAGCTTGCTGTTGTCAGCCGAAAATTCAATCCCTTCAGTTTCCGGGCCGCCCGTAATTTCGCGCACTTTTTCGCCCTTGGTTAAATCCACCACGGCGATTTTGGCTGGGATTTTGTCTTCGTCATCATCGTCATCTTCCGCCGGTTTTGCACCTGGTGCAGGTGGCGGGCCGCCTTTTGCGCTTGGCTCGGATGAAATATAAGCAAAATTACCGTTTACGCGTACAAACTCTGGGTTTTTGCCGACTGGAATTTGTTGTGTGACTTCGCCCGTGACGGTGTCGATGATTGAAATACTTTCATTCTCACGCGTTGCAACAATGAGTTTTTTGCCATCATCGGTCACGCCCAGGCCGCGCGGGCCTTCAGCTTTCACGTCAATTTGCTTAGTCACTTGCATAGTGGCTAAGTCAATCACACTCACACCCGCATCTTGGCTGGTAACGTAGGCAACGCCTGCGTTAGCCGCAACAGCATCGCCAGCAACCGCACTGGTATTGGCTTCCGGGGCAGGTGTTTTTTCTGCAGTTTCTTTGCTGCAAGCGCCTAAACTGGCTATCAGTGCCAGCATCAATAAGCTGGTGTAGGTTTTGTTAAATGTCGGTACAAATTTCATTAAAAGTCTCCAGAGTTTTTCCGCCTGTTTGGCAAATTATTGTTTATTAGGTTCAATCCCTAATGGTTTATTAAAGCAAAAATTATACTAGCCTGTATATTATATTAATGTTTTTATAAAACAATGAGTTATTTTCTCGCAACCCATCATCATTGGCTGTTAACAGCCAATGGTGGTGGTTGAAGATTTAGAAATCACCCTAAAAATAGTTGATACGCCGGGTTTTCGGTTTCATCCCAATATGGGTAGCCGAGATTTTGCAGAAACTCTACAAACTCAGTCTGTTCATTCGGTGGTACTTGCATACCCACCAACACGCGTCCAAAATCTGCCCCATGGTTGCGGTAATGAAACAGGCTGATATTCCAATCGTGCCCCATGCTATCTAAAAATTTCATTAAAGCACCCGGTTTTTCGGGGAACTCGAAGCGATACACCACCTCGTGTTCGGCCTGTGGCGCGCGTCCGCCGACTAAGTGGCGCAAGTGCAATTTGGCCATTTCGTTATCGGTTAAATCCAGTGTTGGCAAATCTTGCGCCTGCAATTCTGCAATCAGATTTGCTGTTTCGGCTGGATCGTGCACGGCCACACCAACAAATATATGCGCGGCTTTCGGGTCATCGTAGCGGTAATTAAATTCGGTGATATTACGGTTGCCCAGTAAGCGGCAGAACGCTTTGAATGCGCCCGGTTTTTCAGGAATTGTGACTGCAAGCAGTGCTTCTCGTTTTTCGCCCACCTCGGCGCGCTCGGCCACAAAGCGCAATCTATCGAAATTCATATTCGCACCTGAGGCAATGGCCACCAGAGTTTTGCCGTGCAGATTTTCGCGTTCGACATAAGCCTTCATCCCCGCAACCGAAAGCGCTCCGGCGGGTTCCAAAATGCTGCGCGTATCCTCGAATACGTCTTTAATTGCGGCGCAAATCGCATCGTTATCCACCACAATCATTTCATCCACAAATTGTTGACACAAGCTAAATGTATGCTCGCCAACTTGTTTCACAGCTGCGCCATCGGCAAAAAGCCCGACTTGCTCCAGCACCACGCGCTTGCCCTGTTTCAGCGATTCCGCCATCGCTTCGGCATCTTTGGCCTCTACGCCGATGACCTTAATTTCCGGCCGCACGGCTTTGATATACGCCGCAATGCCTGCAACCAATCCGCCGCCGCCTACACTGCAGAATATTGCTTCTATCGGTTCTTTACTTTGCTCCAAAATCTCCAGCGCGATCGTGCCCTGTCCGGCGATCACGTCCGGGTCGTCATACGGGTGCACGAAGGTAAGTTTTTCAGATTTCTCCAGTTCCAGCGCCTTTACATAAGCGTCAGAATAGCTATCGCCAAATAAAATCACTTCTGCGCCGCGACTTTTGACGGCATTTATTTTAATTGCGGGCGTGGTGGTGGGCATAACAATCACAGCACGGCATTTCAGCTTTTGTGCGGCTAGTGCTACGCCTTGTGCATGGTTGCCCGCACTGGCAGCAATCACGCCGCGTTTCAGCACATCAGCAGGCAAGTTCGCCATTTTGTTATATGCGCCGCGCAGCTTGAAAGAGAACACCGGTTGCATATCCTCACGTTTCAATAAAACGCGGTTACCAATGCGCGCAGATAAATTCGGCTGCAGCTGCAAAGGCGTTTTTTTCGCCACGTCATACACGCGCGAGTGTTCAATTTTTTCTTTGTAGTTGATGGTCATACGATATTTTGAATAGGCTTGTTTTTAAACTAATGGCTGCGGTGTATAGTTATGTTTTTGTGATTATAGAGAATTTTGAGGAATTATCGTGGCATATACGCAAGATGAATTAAAACAACAAGTGGCAAAAGCCGCAGTGGAATACGTAAAAGAAGGCATTATCGGCGTAGGCACAGGTTCCACGGCCAATTACTTTATTGAAGAGCTTGCAAAAGTAAAAGGCAAAATCGATGGTGCCGTTGCCAGCAGTGAGGCCACAGCAGAGCGTTTACGCGGCCATGGCATTAAAGTTTACGATTTAAACAGTATCGACAGCATGGATATTTATGTCGATGGTGCAGATGAAATCACCGAGCACATGCATATGCTCAAGGGTGGCGGCGGTGCGCTGACTCGTGAAAAGATAGTTGCGGCCGTGGCTAAAACTTTTATCTGTATTTGTGACGAGAGCAAATATGTGCCGGTGTTGGGCAAGTTTCCATTGCCGGTAGAAGTGCTGCCGATGGCACGCAGCCATGTGGCGCGCGAGCTGGTGAAACTGGGCGGCCAGCCGGTGCTGCGCGATTTCACCACAGATAACGGCAATATAATTTTAGATGTGCATAACTTAAGAATTGACGACCCGGTTGCCATGGAAGCCAAAATCAACCAAATCGTCGGTGTAGTGACCAATGGTCTATTTGCTGCACGTCCTGCAAATATTTTATTGCTGGCGACCGCGAATGGCGTAAAAACTTACAAAAAATAAGCCTTTTTAGTATAAAACAATGCCTCTGGAGGCCGCATGGATATTGGCTTGCAGAGGCATTGTTTTTGATGGATTTGAGACTCAAATGATGTGCAATTACAAATTAATTTGCACGCTCTACGCTAGTTGACTTGCGTATTTGGGTATTAAGCTCTGAAATCGACTCGAAATAGGCTGACCGAAGTTTATTGCAAGCTGAAGCGAACAATTGGCGATCGATAGCTTGTGTCAGCGGATCGAAGATCTGGTGGCCAGCTAAGTAGGCTGGCGGGTCTAGGGGGTTGTACAGAACTGGCCGCAATTCGGATGTCGAGTGAGCGATTGCTAGATTGCGCATTTCAATGAGGTGTTTATGCTGTGCTAGTTCGTCTTTTGATAGGATATTGTTAAGTTTCAGCAAACAGTAGCTGTAACCTCGGCAGACGACCCTCTCTCGTTATTTGTAAATGGGCGGGCATATGCAATGATTGCGGTAGTTAGCAATGCACGGCGAATTACGACAGTGTCTTCTGGAGGCCTCGGGTAGAAGTAACTTAGTGCTTCTTCGAAGTCGTTAGAAGAAAGAATATAGCGTGCAACCTGGGCTTGAAGCTTCTCAATCTTTGCCACTGTGGACATTAGCGGTCTAAAGTAACGCAAATATAAATCAAAGCCTACTTTGTCGGCGGCACATACCCACTTGCTGTATCCGCACCCTCACCAAAAAAGTATTTCTCGGTTTGTTCGCTCAAATATTTACGCGCGGCGGGGTCGGCCAAGCTCAGGCGGTTTTCGTTCACCAGCATGGTCTGCTGTTTTAGCCATGCAGCCCATGCCTCTTTGCTGACGTTTAGGTAGATTTTTTTACCCAATTCGCCCGGGTAAGGGGGAAAGTCCATGCCCTCTGCTTCTTTACCTAGTTTTACACATTTCACCATTCTTGCCATTTTCGTTACTCAATTTAGCTAAAAACAATATGATAGCGCATGTTAAAATTCACGTGATTATTTAATTGCAAAGGTAAGCAATGGAAAGCCCATTCAAAAGTAAAAACGGTTTGGAACGCATTGCCAAAGCGGCTGGTTATTCAATTGCCGGCTTAAAAGCGGCATATAAAAGCGAGGCTGCGATTCGCCAGGAAACCTGGTTGATGGTGGTGTTGATTCCACTAGGGTTTTACTTAGGCCACACCAATATCGAGCGCATTTTTCTGGTGGGCGTGACTCTATTGGTGTTTGTGGTGGAGTTGCTGAACTCGGCCATTGAGGCGGCGGTGGACCATACTTCTATTGACCACCATGCACTTGCCGCACGCGCCAAAGATATCGGCAGTGCGGCAGTGATGATGGCGATTTTGCTGTTTTTGCTGGTGTGGGGTTTAATCCTGTTCGGCTAAAAATCTGCCCGCGCACCAATTAAAATAGACCTTTCTCCCGCAGGTGAAATATCTTTCAGGAACGAGGCGTGTTCGCGAATTTCGTCATCCAGCAAGTTGTTGGCCTTGGCAAATAACTCTACATTTAACTTAGTAGGCAATTTGTAAGCCACCAGCGCAGTGACATCCGTATAACTATCGGTTTTCAGCTCGTTATTCGCAGTGTCGTTTTGTTTAAAGGCATGCAATGCGTCCAGCCGCGCGCTGAAATTGCCAAGTTTGTAGAGCAAGCCAGCACCCAGGCGTAGCGGCGCAATGCGCGGCAGATAGTCGCTGTTGGTTTCATCGCGCGCATGTACGTAGTCACCCCGCACAGTTAAGTCCAAGTTATCATTGAGGCCGAATTTGCCGTCAAATTCCATACCCTTGAACACCGCTCGGACGGCTCTGAACTGGGCTTCCGGTAGGCCAGAAATAGGCTCAACATTGCCGGTATCGAACAGTCCGATAAAGTTGCTAAAGTGCGTGTAATAGGCGCCAACATTCACGTTGTTGCGGCCGTCTTTCCAGCGCAGTTGTGCATCCAGACCGTTGGACTTTTCCTTATCAAAACTGCTATTTCCTACTTCAAACTGACCTGTAGCCACATGCGCGCCGTTGGCGTAAAGCTCGAAATAGCTGGGTGCGCGCTCGTTGTGCGATAAATTGCTGGTGAGCGACCAATTATCATCAATGCGGTACAAGCCGCCCAGCGCAAAACTATTGGGATTAAAGCTGTTATTTTGACCGGCGCCAAAAGTTGCATTGTCTTTAGAATCTACTGCGGTATGCCCCATACGGCCGCCAAAGGTGATTTTGTGTTGATTGATGGGGAGTTCTTCGTAAACATAAACCGCTTTATTTTGCGTATTCACGCTGGGGACAAATGCTTCTTCACCAATCGCTTTAAAATTGGTGTTACCAAATTGAAAACCAACCACGCCATTTAATCCGAACATCGGGCTGTGACCCGCTTCAATATTGCCTTCCAGGCCGCGGTTCTTAAATGTGGTGCCAACCTCTGCGCCTTCCAGTTCTTTGTGCTCGTAATCAGTATGCGCCATACGGAATTTCACACGGTTGATGACAGTGCCAAGCTCGGTAAACTCGGTCGCTAAATCCCAGCGATTGCTATTCATATCAATCGTCACTTCTTCTTCCGCCACCGTGCCATACGTGTTATCCAGTGTGGAATAGGAGAGGCCGACATAACCGTTATCGAATGTAAGTGATGCGCCCAATGCCCCACCATCGCCATCCGATGCGCTATTGACTAGCTTGCCACGATTCTCGCGCGGCGTACCATCTGCTTCGCTCTTGCGACGACTTACAGCAAATCCAGGAATATCCAAATCGCTGGTTTTGCGTGTGTAAACATCGCCGTGAATGGCGAATAAGTTATTGCCGATATCAACCACCGCGGCACCATTACGGGTGCTATCCGCTCCGCCAAAGCGCGTTTCGGCGCGGCCGGTAATGCCGTCCAGTTTTTCTTTTGGAATGCGGTGGTCAATTGCGTTCACCACGCCGCCCATGGCGCTGCCGCCATACAGCAAGGCTGCAGGTCCGCGCACTACATCAATCTGCTCGATAATCAGCGGATCCACGCCGACAGCATGGTCGAAGCTTAAAGAAGATGCATCTAATACACCAACGCCGTTTTGCATAATGCGCACACGCTCGGCATCTAGTCCGCGAATCACAGGTCTCGAAGCGTTAGGCCCAAACCGGGTAGCAGAAACGCCTGGTAAACCGTTGAGGGTTTCACCCAGCGTGCCTTCGCGTCGCAGACTCAGTTCACGGCCGTTCAGTACAGAAACTGGTACAACAAGTTCATCTGAACCCACTCCAAGCGGGTTGCCCGTGACTGCTAAGGGCGCGAGATCGATATTTGTTTCATCGGCCGCAAATGTCGTATTGAATATAAGCCCGCTGATAATGAATACAATGGGTTTTATGGCAAAAGCCATAGACAAATCTTGCGAAAATTTCATGTCAATCACCTCAAAAAAATAGCAAATAGCCAGCCTAAGAAGCTGGAAAATTAAAAACTAAATGCGATGAGTTTGAGGTGGTGCGCGTGCCGCGTAGGCAGTATGAAGATAAGACGGGTAGTGGAAGTAATTGCCAATAGCTCTGCTAAAGCTGGTGCATACTAGAGGCAATATAAAGGCATGAGATGCAATTCCGCTGCCTATTTTGGCAAAGCTGATACATTGCGGACATTGCTCGTTATGTGTATTTTTGTCTTGCTGCTGATGCTTTGCAAAATCATTAAGATGGCTGATTTCATGCGTAACAGCACCTATCTGCACAAAGGCAAACAGGAATATCAAAACAAAATTAACGGCAAAACGCTTCAACATACTTTTTAAGATAACAGAAAATCGAGCGGGATAAAATACTTTATTTCTTTTTTGCTCTAGGGTGAGCCTGGTCATATACTTTGGTTAAATGCTGATAATCCAGATGCGTATACACCTGCGTGGTGCTGATGTTGGCGTGGCCCAGCATCTCCTGCACAGCGCGTAAATCCCCGCTACTTTGCAATACATGCGTGGCAAAGCTGTGGCGCAGCATGTGCGGATGTACGGAGGAATTAATACCTTGTTTGATAGACCATTGTTTGAGGCGATATTGAATGTTACGGGCTGAAATTCGCCTGCCCTGCAAGCCAATAAATACGGCCTTTTCAGAGACATTGTTTACTAAAAGATCAGCACGGTTTTTTAACCATTTTTGTATGGCATCTATGGCGTGGCTGCCCAGCGGCACAATGCGTGTTTTATTGCCTTTACCGGTGACCTGCACGGTGCCTTCTGAGAAATCCAGCGCGTCCAGATTCAAATTCACCAGTTCGCTCAAGCGCAATCCGCTGGAGTAAAACAGCTCTAAAATAGCGTGGTCGCGAATGCTTAAAACGTCGTCATCGCCAATATCTACCAGCTTTACAGTCTGTTCAATAGATAAAGCCTGCGGCAAGGTTTTGGGTGATTTTGGTGCGCGCAGACCAACAACAGGGTTGTTGCTGAAGCCGCGCCGTTTTACCAGATAGTCAAAAAATCCGCGCCAGCTCGAGAGCATGCGTGCGATACTTTTTCCGCCAAGACCTTTGCTGTGCAGGCTGGCAATAAAGCGGCGTATATGGTTGGTTTGCAGTTCGTTAAGTTTGGTGGAATCTGCTAATTTGATGAGTTGTGTAATATCTCTGGCGTAATTTTCGCGGGTGAGCGGGCTTAGGCCGCGCTCGAAGTTTAAAAACTCAAGATATTCTTTTAATAATTCCACATTGCCTATTAATTCTATTGTCTATTTATTCCAAGTGCCGTGATAATGCAGCGCTTAAGATTTCGCCAATTTTTGAAAGAAAATCGGTGCCCATTTCACTATAAAAACGATTTTTGTCATCACTGGCAAGGGCTAAAAATCCAATCGTTTGTTGAAGGCGCAAAGGAATGAGCGCGATGGAGGCTGCCGGTTCAATAAACCAATCTTCTGTCACAATATCAGGCTGCTTGCCGCAATAAGGTTGCGGGAGTGCTGTAGTCCATGTTTTAGCCTCTTCAGTGACCTCGCTAAATACCAGGTTTGTATTGTCTTCCGGGTCAAGCGGCTTAGTCCAGATACGCAGGCAGGTATCTGTCAAATCAAAATGCTCAGGTAACAGCGCGCTGATCAGCTGCTCTATTTCATCAAAACTCTTGGCTTTGTGCAGCTCGACATTTAATGCATGAATTTTATTAGCAATGGCGTCGTTATCTTTAGCATTTAGCACCAGTTCCGCAAATCGTTCCTCCAATGCATTAATTTTGTCGCGTTGTGCCAGTTGCTGACGTTCGGCCAAAGAAATTGTGCCGCTGCCATGGGGGCTTGGCAGATAAATGCTGGCAAGCAGATTGGCATGTTGCTCAAAAAAATGCGGGTTGGCTTGTAGATAAGTTTTGATGAGTTCTTCAGAAACTATTATTTCATTTTCTTGCATGATTATCTCTATATTTAGTTAATTTCAATCTGACCTTCAAACACAATTTCAGCCGGGCCTGTCATCATGACAGGTTGGCCTTCACCATGCCATTCAATGTTAAGTTTACCACCGCGTGTGTGAACCAGTACGGGTGATTGTAAAGCCCCTAGCTGAATTCCGCTGACGGCTGCAGCGCAGGCACCCGTACCGCAAGACAGTGTTTCTCCGCTGCCGCGCTCATACACGCGCAATTTAATTTCGTGTGAATTTATAACCTGCATAAAGCCTGCATTGACGCGCTGTGGAAAACTGGCATGTGCTTCAATCTGTGGGCCGAGTTCGGCGACATTAGCGCTATCTACATCGTCCACCAAAGTCACCGCATGCGGATTACCCATAGAAACCACTGCTACAGAGACCGCATGGTTATTGGCTTGCAGGGCATATGTTGCTTGTCTTTTTTCTGCAATAAATGGAATCTTTGCAGGTTCGAATATGGGCGCGCCCATATTTACGGTAACCTGATTGTCGTCACGAAGCCTCAACGTAATAATGCCGCAACGGGTTTCAACAGTGATTTCAAGTTTTTTTGTTAAACCCTTTTCCACCACAAAACGTACAAAACAGCGTGCACCATTGCCACATTGCTCTACCTCGCCGCCATCGGCGTTAAAAATGCGGTAACGAAAATCTACATTGGGAGTTGTTGTTTTTTCTACAATGAGTAATTGGTCGCATCCTACGCCAAAATAGCGATTGGCGATTTTTTTGATTTGTGTAGGTGTCAATGTAACAGACGAAGTGAAACTATCAACGACTACAAAGTCGTTGCCTGCTCCCTGCATTTTGGTGAATTTTAGTAACATATTTTTAACAATTTAAAGTTACAGTATTCTAGCAAATTTGCGCCAACTATTTGATTTAAAGTGTACAATGCGCGCCTTGACAGTGATTAACAATATTTGCTTTAGCCTTTAGTCGATATTGTTTTCTCTTTTTTTAATTTTTTAGTTTTTCAAGGCGCATAATGAACGAATATCTTTTTACTTCAGAATCTGTTTCTGAAGGCCATCCAGACAAGCTCGCAGACCAAGTATCCGATAGTATTTTAGATGCCATTCTGGCACAAGACCCGACCGCACGCGTAGCTGCAGAAACCCTTGCCAATACTGGCTTGATTGTACTTGCAGGTGAAATAACTACAACAGCGAACGTTGATTATATTAAAGTTGCACGAGAAGCGATTAAGCGTATTGGCTATGACAATACCGAATACGGCATTGATTACAAAGGTTGTGCCGTGCTGGTGGCATATGACAAACAGTCACCAGACATCGCACAAGGCGTGGATAATGCGAATGATGACCCGCTTGACCAAGGCGCGGGAGATCAAGGTTTGATGTTTGGTTACGCGGTGAATGAAACGCCTCAATTGATGCCGCTGCCGATTTGGCTCAGCCACCGCATTATGGAGCGTCAAGCACAGTTGCGCAAAGATGGTCGCCTTCCTTGGTTGCGTCCGGATGCAAAAAGTCAGGTGACTGTTCAATATGTCGATGGCAAACCGCACAAAATAGATACGGTGCTGGTTTCTACGCAGCATGCGCCGGATATGACCTTGGATGCGATTCGCGAAGCGACGATTGAAGAAATTATCAAACCGATGTTGCCTAAAGAGCTTATTAAAGGTGAGATTAAATATCTGGTGAATCCGACCGGACGCTTTGTAGTTGGGGGGCCACAAGGGGATTGCGGACTCACAGGCCGTAAAATCATTGTGGATACTTACGGCGGCGCAGCGCCACACGGCGGAGGTGCTTTCTCTGGTAAGGATCCTTCCAAAGTAGACCGTTCAGCAGCCTATGCGGGTCGCTACGTGGCCAAGAATATTGTGGCCGCAGGCTTAGCAGATAAATGCCTAGTACAAGTTAGTTACGCTATCGGTGTTGCACGGCCAACCAGTGTAATGGTGGAAACTTATGGTACGGGCAAGGTTTCAAACGAGGTGCTTACGAATTTGGTGTTAGAACATTTTGACTTGCGCCCTAAAGGTATTGTGAAAATGCTAGACTTACTGCGCCCAATCTACGCTAAAACAGCCGCTTATGGCCATTTTGGCCGCGATGAACCGGAGTTCACCTGGGAAGCGATTGATAAAGCAACCGCATTAAAAGCCTCTATTTAGAGTAATTGATTTTACAATGCCATTGCTAGAATTGTGAAAACAATTTAGCAATGGCATATGTTAAAGGTAATACACACCAAGCAAGTTCGTTTAGGCATGTTTATTCATGAACTGAAAGGTTCATGGATAGACCATCCGTTCTGGAATAAAGCTTTTAAATTAGAAGATCCTTCTGACTTAAAGAAACTTCAAGTAAGTATCATCAAAGAAATCGTCATTGACACGTCTAAAGGTTTAGATGTTGTTGAGTTGAAAAAGCAAGAAAAGGTAAAAGAAGTAGAAGCGCCTGTAGCAGTACCATCTCCCAAAATAAATCCTACATCAATAGCAACCCATAGCCCTACTGCAGAAGAGCAAGATCGTGCCAAAAGAGTAATTAAGGCGTCTAAAAAGGCAGTCGCTAAGATGTTCGACGAGGTGCGCATGGGCAAAGCTGTCAATGCCAAGGCCGCATTAAGGTTGGTTGATGATATTGCGGCTTCGGTTGCGCGTAATGAAGGTGCGCTTATTAGCTTGGTACGCTTAAAAAACAAAGACGATTACACGTATATGCACTCTGTTGCTGTTTGTGCTTTGATGGTGGCGCTGGCAAAGGAGCTTGGGTTGTCTGAAGCTGAGACTAAGCAGGCGGGAATGGCAGGCTTATTACACGATATTGGCAAGGCAGGTGTGCCGATAGAGGTGCTGAACAAACCTGGAGCACTTACCGATGAAGAGTTTACTACGGTTAAGTTACACCCAGAGCGTGGGCATGCCATGCTGGTTAAAGCAAACATCACAGATGAAGTCGTATTGGATGTGTGTTTACATCATCACGAAAAAGTGAATGGAATGGGGTATCCTCATAAGCTAAAAGCTGATGAAATTAGCTTGTTTGCGAAAATGGGCGCAGTTTGCGATGTGTATGATGCCGTGACTTCTAATCGTCCTTACAAGGACGGTTGGGAGCCAGGCGTTTCTTTACACCGCATGGCCCAATGGGCCGAACATTTTGATGACACGGTGTTTAAGGCATTTGTTAAAAGCGTAGGAATTTATCCTATAGGCTCAATGATTAAACTTAAATCTGGGCGATTAGCAGTAGTGATAGACCAAAGCTCAAAATCCTTACTGACGCCCATTGTTAAAGTATTCTTCTCAACCAAATCAAACTCACGTATTCCGATTGAGGTGTTGGATTTGTCTAAGCCAAATTCACAAGATTCAATTGTCGGTCATGAAGATCCAGTAGTTTGGGGTGTTCATGATATTAATGAGATTTGGAGCCAGTTCGAAATCTGGGACTAGTATCTTTTACAGTTGGTAAGTAAAAAGAATGCGCGTATAATCTCCCTCGTTCCGAGGAGCGCTGCGAGAGTTCTTCTCCCAGGCTCGGAAGATGTTTAACGGCGCTCACCAATATTAACCGTGCCAGGCACGGGATACGGGTGAGATAGGTGTTACTTCTATAGTTTTAAATTACCCCTTCCCTCCTGTCACACATTCAAGGAAATTGGAAATGAATACTGTGACTGCTGATGTTAAAAATACAGCCAAAGATTATGTAATTGCCGATATTGGCCTGGCTGCTTTCGGCCGCAAAGAAATTGCTATTGCCGAAACAGAAATGCCGGGCTTGATGGCGATTCGCGAAGAATATGCAAAGGCTCAACCGCTAAAAGACGCACGCATTACTGGCAGCCTTCACATGACCATTCAAACTGCTGTGCTGATTGAAACGCTTAAGGATTTAGGTGCAGAAGTGCGCTGGGCTTCGTGCAATATTTATTCAACGCAAGACCACGCTGCAGCAGCGATTGCCGCTGGCGGTACACCAGTGTTTGCTATTAAGGGCGAAACCTTAACTGAATACTGGGATTATACCCACCGAATTTTTGAATGGTCTGACGGTGGTTATTCGAACATGATCTTGGACGATGGTGGAGATGCGACCTTACTGTTACACCTTGGTACGCGCGCGGAAAAAGATTTGTCTGTAATTGCTAATCCAACAAGTGAGGAAGAAATCTGCTTGTTTAACTCAATCAAAGAAAAGCTGAAGACCGACCCTACTTGGTATTCCACGCGTTTAAGTAAAATCAAAGGTGTTACTGAAGAAACGACAACAGGTGTGCATCGTTTGTATCAGATGCATAAAGAAGGGAAATTAGCCTTTCCTGCAATAAACGTGAACGATTCAGTAACCAAATCCAAATTTGATAATTTATATGGTTGCCGTGAATCGTTGGTAGATGCGGTTAAACGTGCAACCGATGTGATGATTGCCGGAAAAGTGGCTGTGGTTGCGGGTTATGGCGATGTGGGCAAAGGTTCAGCACAAGCGCTACGTGCGCTTTCTGCTCAGGTTTGGGTGACTGAAATTGATCCAATCTGTGCACTTCAAGCGGCGATGGAAGGTTATCGAGTAGTAACCATGGATTATGCTTGCGAGCATGGCGATATTTTTGTCACAGCAACGGGTAATTATCATGTGATTACACATGACCATATGGCAAAAATGAAGGATCAGGCGATTGTCTGCAATATCGGTCACTTTGATAATGAGATTGATGTGGCTTCTCTGGAGAAATATGAGTGGGATGAAATTAAGCCGCAAGTTGACCATGTGATTTTCCCTGACGGCAAAAAGATTATTTTGTTGGCAAAAGGCCGGTTGGTAAACTTGGGTTGTGGTACAGGTCATCCGAGCTATGTGATGAGCTCCTCATTTGCTAATCAAACCATTGCCCAAATCGAGTTATTTACACAAGCTGACAAATACCCTGTGGGCGTCTATACTTTGCCGAAGCATCTGGATGAAAAAGTAGCTATTTTGCAATTGAAAAAACTAAATGCTCAATTGACTCGACTGACGGATCAGCAAGCAGCTTATATCGGGGTCTCAAAAGAAGGCCCATATAAAGCCGAGCATTATCGTTATTAATTAAGGGCGGACACATGAAATTGCTTGTGGGTTGGTTGTTGAATGCATTGGCCTTATTGGGCGTTGCTTATCTCGTGCCTGATATTCATGTGTCAAGCCTGCTGGTTGCGTTAGTAGCTGCGGTGGTGATTGGTTTGGCAAATATGTTGATTAAACCAATCTTAGTGATTTTAACTTTACCAGTCACCATACTAACCTTGGGCTTGTTTATCTTCGTCATTAATGGTGTTTTATTCTGGGGAGTAGGGCATTTTCTGCAAGGCTTTGAAGTTAAGACGCTGACTGCGGGCATCATTGGTGCATTTGCTTACAGTGTAATGTCATGGATATTAAGTGCGGTTGTGATTGATAAAGATTAAGAAATTAAAGTAATAAAAAATAATGAACAAGCATATTCCATTAAGTTTTGAGTTTTTTCCGCCAAAAACGGCTGAGGGTATTGCCAATTTACGTGAAACGCGCGTACAGCTGGCAAAATTTAACCCTGAATTTTTCTCGGTTACGTTTGGTGCTGGCGGTTCAACTCGCGATAGAACCATGGAAACCGTATTTGAAATTCAGGCGGAAGGTCATCAAGCTGCGCCGCATATTTCTTGCATATCTTCCAGTAAGGAAGAAATTCGTGAATTGCTCTCAGCTTACAAGAAAAAAGGCATTAAGCGTTTGGTAACGTTGCGTGGCGATGTGCCATCTGGTGAGGTGAGCGTGGGCGATTTTAAACACGCCAATGAGTTAGTGAGTTTTATTCGCCAAGAAACGGGTAATTGGTTTTACCTGGATGTTGCAGCATATCCTGAATTTCACCCGGAAGCGCTATCAGCCGCCAAAGACATGGCTAATTTTAAACGCAAAATAGAGGCTGGAGCCAACGCGGCTATTACGCAGTATTTTTATAATGCGGATGCATACTTCAGATTTGTGGACGGCTGTGTCGCAGAAGGGATTACAGTGCCAATCGTTCCGGGCGTAATGCCGATTTACAATTACACGCAGCTGGCACGTTTTTCTGGCGTGTGCGGTGCGGAGATTCCACGATGGCTGCGCTTGCGTTTAGAAGCCTATGCAGATGATTTGCCTTCGTTACGCGCGCTTGGTGTGGATGTGGTGAGTGAGCTGTGCGAGCGCTTATTAGCTTGGGGTGTACCCAGCCTACATTTCTATACATTGAATCAAGCAGGCATTATTTCCAATATTATCTCAAATATTGGCTTGGAGTCTGCTGATAAAACCTAGTGGAAAGTTAATCCGCGCGGGTTAAATAGCGCATCTTCTACAAACAAGTAATCTTTTTCGCGTCCTTTATTCCAGAGTGCGATCATAGTGATCCAGCGCATTTCTTCTATATTAATGTGTTCTTGTTTAAGCGCCATCGCGCGGTCAACAATTAAATCACGCTCTACGTCATTAATAATATTAGCTTGCTGTATAAATAAGATAAAACCAATACTTTCGGTGCTGATTTTTTTAAGCTCTGTAGCCGAAAATATGCGTAAGCCAGTATCTTTGTGAGAATAAACTGCGGGAGGCTCGGTTAACATGGTTTTCATTTCGTGAAACCAATCAACTGCGCCTGAAATGTCAGACTGCTCAAAACCCGCGGCAGACAACTCCTGCGCCAAGACATCGTTGTCAGGAAATGCATGATTTGCAAAATAGTTTTCAAACATGAACACTAATACTTCAAACATAGCAGCCATCCTTTCGTTTATACAGTCTATTCATTTATCCTGATTCCTTAGACTAAGCGCTGATATTTTCCACCGGTCAGTGTAGTAATTTTGCCTTCTAATTCCAGCACCATAAGCATGGAGGAAAGTGCTTCTGTCGTCAATCCTGTCATTGACAGCAAGGCCTCAAAATTGACTGAGTCAAATCCCATGCAGGTCAATACAGTATTAGGTTCCGCCACTGTTGAGTCTAACTTACCCATTAGCCCAGATGGGCTAACATTCGGCAATACATTTTTTAGTTCTTCCAGTATGTCTTCTGTATTTTCTACTAATTTTGCGCCTTGCTTAATGAGCTGATGGCAGCCTTTGGTTACAGGCGAGTGAATGGATCCTGGTATTGCAAATACCTCGCGTCCTTGTTCTGTAGCCAAGCGTGCCGTAATCAGCGAGCCGCTATCAATGTTGGCTTCGACGACCAGACAGCCTAAACTTAGACCGCTGATTACACGATTGCGGCGCGGGAAGTTTTGCGCTTTGGATGGTGTGCCGAGTGGAAACTCGGAAATAATTAAACCGCGCTCGGCAATTTGGTGGGCTAAATCTCGGTGTCTGGCTGGGTAAACAATATCCAGGCCTGTGCCCACTACGGCGATAGTTGCCCCGTTAGCTTTTAACGCGCCACGATGTGCTGCACCATCAATGCCTAACGCCATTCCGCTTACTACACACAAGCCGTGATTGCATAAGCTTTCTGCAAAGTCTTCTGCGTTTTTTTCGCCTTGCGGAGTGGCGCTACGACTGCCTACCATGGCAATAGAAGGATGGTTGAGCAAATGTAAATTGCCAATAGCATAAAGTACTGCAGGCGGATTACTGATTTCTAAAAGCTGCTTGGGATATGCATTGTCGGCAAGTGTGACAAGGTGTGCACGGTCTTTTTTGAGCCAGTTTAATACGGATGAAATCGCATTGATATCTACGCCATTGTTGATTTTCAGTGCAATTTCATCGCCAACAATCTCACGTAATTGGCTATAGCTGGCATTAAAAATGCTTTCCGGGGAGCCAAATTTTGCCAATAGCTGGCAAACTGCTGCATTGCCTAAACCAGGTATTTGATTAAGTGTAATCCACTGTGCTGCTTCAATTTGCTGTCTATCTTTAATAGACAGCATCTTTAAGGTGTGTGTACTGAATCGAGCGTGTAGACAGCATCTGATGCGCTCATGATCAAGCCATATGATACTTTATCAAAAGTTCTAAATACCATTAAAAGACCAACACGCTCGTCAGGTAATTTAACCTGACCTGGTGCCAATGTCACTTGTGTTTGCGGTGGTTTTTTCTCAAAATTAACAATCTTTTTACCATCAGGGCCGGTGGTGACGTCAAAATTAAGCTCTTTCAATTTTTTCTCTTCAGCAACAACTTTGTTGGAAGCAGGGTCTTTGTATTCCGGATCTTTGATTATTTTGCCGTAACGGCTGATTGCTAATACATGACCTTCTTCTAAACCGTCATTTTTGCCGCGGTTAATTGAAACGACCGTGTTCGGTCCGCCTTCGGCAACTCCGCCGTAAACACGCATAATGCGGCCCCTGATGTCTGCTTCAGGAGCATGTGGCACAAAGCTGCTTTTAAATTCGTCTGGAGCAACTACCAGACGATCTTTTGTAAAGATCTCTTCTTTGGCTTTTACAATATCTCCTGTTGCCGGTGCACCATAACGTGCGATATTCACGTCACCTAAATAAATGGCTTCTGTACCGAGCACTTCATTGGTGTCCGGGTCCTTTAGTGCTTCGCCTGGACGGTAAATGTCCCAATGCGTACCTTCACCTTCCTTGATTTCGCTAATGTAGACGCGTGTACCTGGGCTTAAAATGACGCGGTTATCCTGACCGGAAATAATGCGTGGCGCATCATCAAGCTTACCGTTTTCAATCAGCAGCGGCTGGCTTAAAAATGGGCCAATAACACTTGGCGAGATTGTCTGAATAGCTTCTTGTTCAAGCGGCTCTTCACGAATGCCGGGCTCAAGCGTGACAGTTTCACGTAACAAACGCAGCTGGGGGCTGGCTCCGCTGGTGTCCAGCACAATAACGTCACCAGGGTAAATCCAGTGCGGATTCTTGATTTGTGCGCGGTTCATTTTCCAGATTTTAGGCCATTGCCAAGGGTCTTTCAGAAATTTCCCCGAGATGCCCCACAGCGTATCGCCTTTTACCACCACATGGCGATCTGGATGATTTTTTTGTAGTTGAATATCTTCTGCGTTTGCATTCAAGCCTAAACATGCAAGCACAAGCAGCGTTATAATATGTCGATTCATGCGTTGACCTCGGTCAAAATAGCGGAAATTATCCGCGAAATTGCATTAAATTTATCACGTAATTTGTTCAACAATCAAGCTTTTTTGCTAAAAAACAATGACTTTATGGCAACTTTAACAATACTTAATTATCCTGATCCGCGTTTGCACACGCTGGCAAAGCCTGTGCAAGAGGTTAACAACACTATTCGTAAACTGGTGGATGATATGGCAGAAACCATGTATGCCGCGCCAGGCATAGGTTTGGCAGCTACGCAAGTTAACCAGCATATTCAATTGATCGTGATTGATACCAGCAAAGAGCAAAATGATTTGCTGGTATTGATTAATCCAATAATTGTTGCAAAAAGCGGACAGCGGGAATATGAAGAGGGCTGTTTATCGGTTCCAGGTATATATGAGACAGTAACGCGTGCTGAAAAAGTTACTGTTGAAGCCTTGGATAAACATGGCAAAAAATTCAAGCTAGATGCCGAAGGTCTGCTCGCCGTATGTGTGCAACATGAAATGGACCATTTGTTAGGCAAGGTGTTTGTGGAATATTTATCAACACTCAAGCGCAATCGCATTAAAACCAAGATGCTAAAACACAATCGCGAAATCGCGCGGAACTCATATTGATGAAAATCATTTTCGCGGGAACACCAGAATTTGCGGTACCTGCGCTGGATGCCCTAATTCTGGCAGGTCATGAGATTGTGATGGTGCTTACGCAGCCCGACCGCCCCGCAGGTCGAGGTATGCAGTTTAAGGCTAGCCCAATCAAGCAACTTGCGTTGCAGCACAATTTAAATTTGTTTCAGCCGGAAAGCTTAAAACCAGCGGATGTGCAGACGCAGATAGCCGCAGTCCAGGCAGATGTGATGATAGTGGCAGCATATGGCTTGATTATCCCAACCAGCGTTTTGAATATGCCGAAATCCGGCTGCTACAACATCCATGCCTCGCTCTTGCCGCGCTGGCGAGGCGCTGCGCCGATTCATCGTGCTTTGTTGGCGGGCGATAAAGAAACCGGCGTAACTATTATGGAAGTGGTGCCCGCACTGGATGCTGGTGCGATGGTGAGTAAAGGCATCGTGCCGATTACAGATGTTGACACAACGCAAAGCCTGCATGATGCGCTCGCAAAAATAGGCGCAGATTTGATGGTGCAGGCCATGGATGATTTGGCTAAAAATGGCGTGTTGCCAAGCACTCCACAAGATGAAAGTCTAGTGACCTATGCGCACAAGCTTGAAAAATCAGAAGCCGCAATTAACTGGAATAAATCTGCGGTAGAGATTTCGCGCCAGGTGCGTGCTTTCAACCCCTTTCCAGTTGCCACCGCGCAGTTTCGTGGCGAAACGTGCCGCATCTGGTTTGCTACGGCTTTGCATCAAAATAGCAATGCAAAATGTGGTGAAATCATTGCCCTGGATGCCAATATCCATGCGGCTTGTGGGCAGGGTGTTTTAGAGATAAGCGAACTGCAGGTGCCGAGTGGTAAGCGCCAGACGGCGCAGCAATTTGTGCAGGGTCGACACGTGAAACTTGGCGAAATATTTGGTTAGGTCTTGAACTTTAATCACTTTAGAAGCATATTATTTCAATTGACTATTTTCCTTTTTTAGGAGCACAAAATGTACGGCAACTGGTTAAAAACATTTATGTTGATGGCGGCCATCACTGCTTTATTTGCTATGGTAGGCGCAGCGCTGGGCGGAAAAGGCGGCATGATGATGGCGCTGATTTTAGCTGCCGGCATGAATTTTTATGCCTACTGGTTTAGTGATAAAGCCGTGCTTAAAATGTACGGCGCAGTAGAAGTGAATGCAGAAAACAACTATGGCAACGGCGAATTTCGTAATTATTACACGATTGTAAAAGAACTGGCTGAGAATGCACAGCTTCCTATGCCAAAAGTGTATGTGATTAACGAAAATCAGCCCAACGCTTTTGCTACAGGCCGCAACCCAGAGCACGCCGCAGTCGCCGCTACGGTGGGGATTATGCAAATTTTGAGTGAACGTGAATTACGCGGCGTGATGGCGCACGAGCTGGCGCACGTAAAACACCGTGATACGTTGATCTCTACAATATCTGCCACCATGGCAGGTGCCATTTCGTCTATCGCACAATTCGGCATGTTCTTTGGTGGCGGCCGTAGCCAGGATGGTGAGCGTAGTAGCCCGGTTATCGGCATACTCATGATGTTTTTAGCGCCACTCGCTGCATCGCTTATTCAAATGGCTATTTCGCGCAGCCGTGAGTTTGAAGCAGATAGAATGGGCGCAGACATCAGCAAAGATCCAAAATCTTTAGCTGGTGCGCTTACCAAAATTCACAATTACGCGCATCAAATTCCCAATCAAACGGCCGAGATGCATCCGGAGACAGGGCAGATGATGATTATTAATCCATTGTCGGGCGTTTCGTTTGATAGTTTGTTTAGTACGCACCCGAAGACGGAGGAGAGAGTGGCGAGATTGATGGCAATGGCGGGTGCGTTTTAGGCGCTCTAAGCTTATGAGAACATTTCCTCTCAAGCCATTGCTGAAATCCCCATCTTTTTTGTGCTACTCGCCGTGGCAAAATGGATTGTAAAACCAACTGAAATTTGAATGATCTTTTAAATACTTTGTTAGAGCGTATTCGAGTAAAATTCAAGCAACTTGAATTTGAAAGTTTTCTTTGTATATTTCCCAACAAATCGCTGCAATTGCCGTATCAAATGTACTAGCTGGCAGTAATCTCACGCTCGCTTTACCGGAGGCGCTTATAAGCTACCCAAATGTAACACCGCAGCAACGGGGTGCGGCTGCAGATTTGAGTTATGGCACGTTGCGATTTTATGGCGAAGTGAATGCTTACTTAACACAATTGTTAGAAAAACCTTTAAGTAACGAGCATATTACTGCACTTTTATTGGTGGCGATTTACCAGTTGTTGCACGATAAAGCCGATGATTTTACTGTGGTGAACCAGGCCGTAAAAGCCGCGAGTTACGCCAAGCCCAAATGGGCAAAAGGTTTGGTAAATGGCGTACTGCGTAACTTTCTGCGGCAAAAAGAACAATTGGCGGAAGCCATTAAAACGGATGAAGTAGCGCTTTATTCGTACCCAAAATGGTGGATTAACAAGCTTAGAAGCCAATATCCAAGCGCTTGGCAGAGCATTCTTGAAACAGGCAACCAGCATCCGCCCATGACGTTGCGGGTGAATATCAGGAAATCCAACGCACAAGAATATTGCCAGTTATTGGCGCGCCAGGATATTGAAGCGACACAACTTGGCGCACAGGCAGTAATGCTTGCTAGGCCGTTGCCAGTGGAGCAAATTCCGGGCTTTGCGGATGGCGTGGTTTCTGTACAGGATTATGGTGCACAATTGGCTGCGCATTTGTTGGATATTAAGCCGGATATTCGGGTGTTGGATGCCTGCAGCGCCCCGGGGGGTAAAACCGGACATATCTTAGAGCTTGCTAAAGTAGATTTAACTGCGCTGGATAATGATCCCGTTCGTTTAAATCGTGTAGAAAGCAATTTGAAACGACTCAGTTTAAGTGCAAATTTGCAGCTGGGCGATGCTGCGCTTTGGAAAGCCGATAAGCCATTCGACCGTATTTTGGCCGATGTGCCATGCACCGCATCAGGTATTGTTCGCAGGCATGTGGATATTAAATGGCTGCGCCGCGAATCGGATATTGCCTCATTTTGTGCGCAGCAAGCAGTAATTTTGGCTAATTTGTGGCAATTGTTGGCAAAAGGCGGTAAATTACTCTATGTAACGTGCTCGATTTTTAATGAAGAAAATCAGCAACAAATTGACAATTTTTTGCAAAAAAATGGCGATGCAACTCAATTACCGATTTTATTGACTAAAGACATTGAGAAAAACATTCAGATTGACTATGTTCAAAAAAAATCAGGCAGTCAACTCATTCCTTCCAGCCAGTACGACGGCCTTTTTTATGCATTACTGCAAAAAGCTTAGTAATATGTTGGGCATTTGCCTAACTGTAGTGTTGCTAGGCATGATTTCGCTTGCAATAGCAGCCGACAGCAGTATTCAAATTAAGAATGCAGAATTACAGCCGCTGGATGATTTTTACAGCTTGAGAGCGGATGCGGAATTCATTCTTGATAAAGAAATAGAGGAGGCGGTGAATAAAGGTGTGCCGCTGAATTTTTTAATCGAGTTTCAAATCGTTAGTCCGCGCAAATACTGGTTTGACGATGAAATTGTAACCACCTCTCAGGAGGTGACTTTGAGTTATCATGCATTGAGCCGCCAATATTTGGTGAATCGTGGCGCGCATCAACAATCTTTTGGCAGCCTGGGTGAAGCTGTACAAGAATTGGCGAAGTTAAACGAATGGAAAGTAGTTGAAAAATCATTATTGGAAAAAGGTGAAACATACAAGGCCGCTTTGTTAATTCGTTTAGACCAAACCAAGCTGCCAAAGGCGATTCAGGTTGATACCATCAGCTCTGAAAAGTGGAATCTAGTTTCGCAAAAATTCGAGTGGACTTTAAAAGAGTTCAATAAATGATGCTGTTGATGTGTAAGTTATGAGATATATTTTATTTGTAAGCGTGGCGTTAGGTGTAGTGTTGTTATACCTGCTTTCGCTTGCAAGTGCCAATACAGCAGTTTCCGGTGATTATTACAAAATCTTGCTGTATCTCAACATTGCTTTTGCGGGTGCTTTAATCGTGCTTATCAGCTTTCAGTTATGGCAGCTGGCAAAAAAAATCCGCAATGGCGTAATGGGCAGCCGCCTTACGTTGCGCTTGTTGGGTACATTCGCCTTAATGGCGATCATTCCCGGCCTCATTGTGTATTTGGTTTCGGTCAATTTTTTAACGCGTTCAATTGAATCCTGGTTTAACGTAAAAGTTGAATCTGCCTTGGATGGCGGTTTGAGCCTGGGTCAACGTGCGCTAGATATTATGCTGACGGACGTTGAGGAAAAAGCTGAAAACATGGCAACTACTTTGGCGTTTCAGCCATCACGCACACACTATAGTTTGTTGAATGATTTGCGAGAGAAATCCGGCATACAGGATGCAACCCTACTTACCCCGCAGGGCCGAATCTTATCGGTCTCTAGTAGCGATCCGAATAGTTTTTTACCTGAATTGCCTAGCATTCCTCAATTGCGTCAGGCGCAAAATCGAGTGTATGGAAAAATTGAGCCAATTCCTAATAAAGGGCTTTATTTGCGCGTATTAGCACCTGTGAATGTGCAGGAAATCGCTGGCGAGACGCGTATTTTGCAATTATTGCAGCCAGTGCCGAAATCACTTTCGAATACAGCTGAGGCGGTACAAGATGTGTATCGTGATTATCAGGAGCTTTCTTATAGCCGTAACTCACTAAAAGATATTTTTGCGCTTACGCTGACTTTGGTACTGATGCTTGCCATGTTGTCTGCATTGGCAATCGCGTTTGTGTTAAGCCGCAGAATAACCCAGCCGCTCACCGTGCTGGCAGAAGGTACACGCGCTATTGCAAGCGGCGACTTCAGTACCATGTTGCCGGAGCATGGTAAAGATGAGCTGGGAATATTGGTGAAATCGTTTAACAGTATGACGCGCCAGCTTGGTGATGCAACTCGCGCTACCGAGAGGAATAGGGCGCGTGTTGAGGCCGCACGTGGATATTTAGAAACTATACTGGCGCACTTGTCGTCGGGTGTGTTGGCGATTAATGAAAAGGCCGAACTACGTACATATAATATGGCAGCAAGCAATATTTTGGGCGTTAATCTCGTCCCATTTGAAAATCAGCCATTTGCAAAAATCGCTGAGAGCCAAATTTTTTTGGCGGAGTTCATTCAATTATTACAATCCCATTTTGAATTTACTAAAACCAAAGAACAGGAAAAACAGGAGCTGACCAGACAAATTGAGATTGTTCGACCACAAGGCAAGCAATTATTGTTAGTCCGAGCTACTCGTTTACCAGATAGTGCTGGCAGCGGGTTTGTAGTCGTGTTTGATGATGTGACCACTATGGTGCAAGCACAGCGCGATGCTGCATGGGGCGAGGTGGCAAGGCGTTTGGCGCATGAAATCAAGAATCCGCTCACGCCGATTCAGCTTTCAGCCGAACGTTTGCAACACAAGCTCAGTACGAAATTAAATGAGGATGATGCCAATATACTGCAACGCGCAACCGATACTATTGTGAACCAAGTAAGCGCTATGAAAAGCATGGTGAATGAGTTTAGTGAGTATGCGCGTGCACCTTCGGCTAAATTAACTAAACTTAATATTAACAAGCTGATTAAAGACATATCAGCGCTCTATGACAGTGCGCAAGCAAAGATTGCATTTGATTTAATGCCTAATATGCCAGACATAAAGGGTGATGCAACGATGTTGCGACAGGTGCTGCACAATTTAATGCAGAATGCGCAGGATGCGCTTAAACAGGTTGAAAATCCGGAAATTTTAGTGCAAACCATGTTTGACGAAACGTCAATAAAACTCATAGTGAAGGACAATGGACAAGGTTTTCCGTTAGATTTGCTTAATCATGCCTTTGAGCCCTATGTGACTACCAAAGCACATGGAACGGGCTTGGGTTTGGCTATTGTGAAAAAAATGATTGAAGAACATTTTGGGCAAATTAAAATAGAAAACAACCTAACAGGTGGTGCGTGCATTACTATTGCAATACCGATCGAAAGGCCAATTGAACATGCAGATGTAACTAATATAGAAGCGGAAGAAAAAGTAAAAATACGCGCTAAGCAGCAAGTGGCTCGCAAGGTAGCCGGCAGAAGCAATAAACAAAAATTGGCCAAAGAATTTTTAAGAAGTAAAGTGTAAAAGGGAAGTATAAACATGGCGTCACGAAATATTTTGGTGGTGGATGATGAAATTGGCATTCGCGAACTATTAAACGACATTTTGCTTGACGAGGGACATCAGGTGTCACTTGCCGAAAATGCACAGGCAGCGCGTGAAGCGCGATTAAAACAACGCCCGGATATGGTGCTATTGGATATTTGGATGCCAGATTGCGATGGTATTAGTTTGCTAAAGGAGTGGGGGAATGCTGGATTGTTGACGATGCCAGTGGTCATGATGTCAGGTCATGGCACGATAGACACAGCAGTTGAAGCAACGCGTATCGGAGCATTCGATTTTTTAGAAAAGCCAATCGCCTTGCAAAAATTGCTTAAAACAGTGACTGCAGCGCTAAAACATTCGGAAAACTTGCCGAAAACTGAAATGAATTTGGCGAGCTTTGGTAAAAGCTTGGTAATTAATGAGCTAAAGCAGCGGTTAGAACAAGTGTCACGTACTAAAAATGCATTATTGCTTATTGGTAAAAAGGGCGGAAGTGTAGAACTGTGTGCACGTTTTTTACATGCAGCCGGTACACCTTGGCTGGGTTTGACTGAATATGAAAAGCTCGCTACGGCGCCATTGGAGCTGTTGGAACAATCGCATGACGGCATTCTTTTTATTGATGAAGTCTCTGCGCTTAATAAAACCGAACAAAAAGGCCTGCAGTTGTTGCTGACAAAAGCTGATAAATACCAGGTACGCGTGGTATGTGCAAGTTCATTAAGCCTGCCCCAGCTTGCCGAGAATGCACAGTTTGACAACGCTTTGCTGCAAGCACTATCTACGAGTACATTAAAAGTCCCTGCTCTAAACGATCATCGCGAAGATATTCCTGACCTTGCTGCGGCGATGGCGAATTTGCTGATAGAAACTTCTGGCGCACAATACAAAAGTTTCGATATAGCCGCGTTAAATGCCTTGAGGAACGCCGACTGGCCAGGCGACTTGGCTGAACTTGAGGCGGTGGTACAAAATTTGGTATTAAGCAGCTTAGAAGAAAAAATTACGCTCAATGATGTGCATCGTGTGCTGGAGCAATTTAGTAATAGCCCTGCGAATCAAGAGTCGAAATTACAATCTTTGCCAGTCAATTTAGCCTTGCCGTTACGTGAAGCGCGTGACGATTTTGAACGCTTTTATTTTCAACATCATATGGCAGCGATTAGCAATAATATGAGCAAGTTGGCTGAGATCTCCGGTTTGGAGCGCACACACTTGTATCGCAAACTAAAACAGCTAGGCATTAAGATAAAAGGCTAGTTTGTATTGTTGTGCTAGTTCGCGAGTGTCAACACCACAGGTGTGTGGTCGGAAGGACGTTCCAGCTTGCGCGGTGTTTTATCTATCATACAGCTTTGACAAGCATTTCTTAGCGCCTCGCTCACAAGAATATGGTCAATGCGCACACCCATGTTGCGCCTAAACGCAGCCATACGGTAATCCCACCAGGTAAATTGCCCGGCTTCCTGGTTAAATAATCTAAAACTATCATGCAGGCCTAAGCCCAGCAGTTTTTGAAATGCCGCGCGTTCCGGCTCGCTTACCAATACTTGCCCTTGCCATGCTATCGGATCATGGCAATCGCGGTCTTCCGGCGCGATATTGTAATCGCCTAAAACCACTAAATTTTGATGCGTTGCCAATTCTCCCGCAAGCCAAGTGTGGAGAGCCTCAAGCCAACGCAGTTTGTATTGAAATTTATCTGAATCCAGCGCTTGCCCATTCACCACATAGGCACACACCACGCGTACACCATTTACACTGGCACTGATCACACGCTTTTGCTCATCGGCAAAATTGGGGATATCCGCTTGTACGTTTTCAATCGCATGCGGACTTAAAATCGCCACACCGTTATAGGTTTTCTGTCCGCTGTGTGCCGCGTTGTACCCCGCTTGTTTTAAAGCTTCAAAAGGGAACTTACTGTCTTCCTGTTTGGTTTCTTGCAGGCACAACACATCCACAGGATTTTCGCGCAGCCAATCCAGCACATGCGGCAATCGCACGTTAAGAGAATTGACGTTCCAGGTAGCTAGTTTCACGACTTAATCTCAATAATGGTTTGCTATAATTTAAATGCTATAAAACTATATCGGTTTAAGCCACCACACATGCTCAGTGGCGGGACATTGGCCTTTTAAACCACCCACCACATCGCTGCTGCCAAGCAAAGTCAATAAATAATTGGCTTGATAGAGTTGCTGAACTTCATTTGCGCTGATAGAAAATGGCGGCCCTGCATGTAAAGCTTGGTCATACTCAAAACAAATCAGCAATTGCTGCGCTTTGTTGTCCAGATTTAGCGTAAGTTTCATTAAATGTGCGGTATAAAGTTTGCGTATATCTTCAGGTAAAGCCACCAAGGCTGCGCGATCATACACCGCATCTATCTTGCCTAGCATATTGGGCGATAAATTAAAAACATCTCCCACAAATATATCAATATTGGGCGCGCTGTAATGGCTGATTTCACCAATCTGTGTAATGCTGGGAGTTAAGTTGAGGCTGTTAAATAGATTCGCAATCGCAATCGCGCTTAACTCCGCACCCGCTACTTTGTAACCTTGCGCTAACAACCAAGCAATATCTAAAGTTTTACCACACAAGGGTAAAAATATGCGCGCGCCTTGTTTTAAATTAAGGGTGAGGAAGTGTTTAACCAATAATGGGTTGGCTTCGGGTAAGTGAAAGCCAATTTGGTTGCTTTGCCATCTTTCGTGCCAGAAGTCGTGTTTCATATCATTTCGTAATCTGCAGTATAGGCAGCTTATTGCCCGAACGGTGAATGGTACTGTGGTTTAAAATGTGGGTTTTGGCTTTCGCTTACAAGAATCCACTCTATTTTTGGTTCGCAATAGAATTTGTAATGCTCTGTCAATTGCTCATCCCGTTATGCCTGAGAAGCGCGTCTATATTAGGTTCCCGACCTCTGAATGCGATAAACGATTCCAGCGCAGGTCGGGAGCCGCCTTGCGCCAGCACCTCACTGCGGAAGCGATTGCCTGCTTCATCCGAGAGCACGCCCATTTCTTCAAACAGGCTGTAAGCGTCTGCTGAAAGCACCTCAGCCCATTTGTAGCTGTAATAACCCGCTGCGTAGCCGCCGGCGAAAATATGACTAAAGCTATTGGGGAAGCGGTTCCATTTGGGTGGGCGCACTACAGCGACTTCGTCGCGCACTTCCTCAATCAAATCCAGCACGGTTTTGTTGCCATTTGGGTCAAATTCTCCATGCAAGCGCATATCAAATAGTGAGAATTCAATCTGGCGCACGGTCTGCATGCCAGCCTGGAAATTTTTGGCGGCAACCATTTTGTCGAACAGTTCACGCGGCAGCTGCGCGCCGGTATCCACGTGCCGCGTCATGTGGCGCAGCACGTCCCATTCCCAGCAGAAGTTTTCCATAAACTGGCTGGGCAGTTCGACGGCATCCCACTCCACGCCCTTGATGCCGGAAACGCCATGCTCTTCCACCTCTGTGAGCATGTGGTGCAGGCCGTGACCGAATTCGTGGAACATGGTGATGACTTCATCGTGCGTAAATAGCGCGGGCTTTCCGCCGACTGGTGCGCTGAAATTACAAGTGAGAAACGCCACCGGCAGTTCTACGGTGCCATCTTTCTTGCGGCGAGTGATGCATTCATCCATCCAGGCGCCGCCGCGTTTATTGTTGCGGGCGTAAAGGTCTAGATAGAAATAGGCGATAGGCTTGCCGCTGGCATCCGCAATCTGGTAGAACGCAGCATCGGCATGCCACACCGGCGCATCTGCCTTTTTCACTTGCACGCCGAAAATGGTCTCGACCACTTTGAACAAGCCTGCCAGTACTTTGGCTTCGGGAAAGTATTGCTTCACTTCTTGGTCGGAAAACGCGTATTTGTCCTCGCGTAACTTTTCGCTCACATAAGCCACATCCCACGCTTGCATATCATCAATGCCCAGTTTTTTGGCGTAGGCGGTGAGTTCCGCCATATCGCGCTCAGCATAAGGTTTGGCGCGCTTGGCCAGTGTGTGTAAAAATTCGGTGACTTGCGTAGGCGTATCCGCCATTTTGGTGGCAAGCGAGAGCTCAGAGTAATTGCTGAAACCCAATAACTGCGAGGCTTCCAGGCGTAGTTTCAGAATGTCAGAAATCAGCGCGGTGTTATCCCACTCCTTTTTGCCAAATTCGGAAGCGCGCGTGGCATAGCCGCGATACATTGTTTCACGCAACCCGCGGTTGTCTGCGTATTGCAGCACCGGCATGTAAGAAGGAAAATGCAGTGTGAATTTATAACCACTTTTCCCATCGCCAGAAGCCGCGTCTTTACTGGCTTGCAGGGCATCTTCTGGAATGCCTTTTAGCGCGCTTTCATCTTCTACAAAGTGCGCAAAATCATTGGTGTTATCCATGATGTTTTCTTCAAACTTGGCGCCCAGTTTGGAGAGTTGCTCTTGAACTGCTTTGAAGCGCGCTTTTTTATCCGCTGGTAATTCCGCACCACCTAAGCGGAAATCACGCAACTCATTCTCGACGATTTTTTTCTGCGTGGCTGAAAGTTTTGTGAATACTTGGCTCTGGCACAGGTCCTTAAACTTCTGGTAAAGTTGCTCATTTTGAGCCAAATCGCTGTAAAAATCAGTTAACTTCGCCAAATTTTCGTTATATGTTTCGCGTAGTTCCGGGCTGTTCACAACTGCGTTCATGTGGCCAACTTGGCTCCAGGCGCGCGAGATCTTTTCTTCCATGTCTTCAAGCTGGCGTGCGAAATTATCCCAAGTAGGCGCTTCGTTATTATTTACCAAGGCTTCAATGGCTTGCTTCCCCTCGTTCAAAAGTAAATCGAGCGCAGGTGATACATGTTCCGGCTTTATCTCATTAAATTTTGGTAAGCCTGCAAAATGTAGCAATGGGTTTGACACAAAAATTCCTTTTAGTTAATTAATCTCAAGCAAAAAGGGTAGCGATAGGTTTCGCCCCTGCTAGTAGAGATGGCGGCAATAATACAAAAAACAATGTTCAGAAGCCAAATAATAGGGAGTAGCAAGAAGCCTATTAACAGCCAAACCAAAATTCCTGCTATAAATGTTGCAATAAGAATGGTGATTTGAAAATTCAGCGCTTCTTTGGATTGGTCCGCAATATACGTGCTATCGTCTTTTTTGAGTATCCAAACAATGAGTGCAGGAATAAACGAAAATACGGTGCCGCCCAAATGCGTAATAGTAGCAATGTTCTTTTCGTCATTGCTGGGTAGGGTAATTTCGGTAGACATGGTGATTCCTTTCGATTTAATTCTGATTAAACTTGGCGACAAGAGGTTCAATTTTTTCAAGGTCTGATAAACCTAATACTTTACGGGCGTTACTCTTAAGCTTGGTAATTTGGCTGTGCAGTACTTGTTGCTTTACGCTTAGTATGTTTGAAGGATGCATGGAGAGCTGGCGTAGACCCATACCAACCAACAATTTCGTTAGCTTTGCATCACCGGCCATTTCGCCACATACTGCGACAGATTTGCCTAATTTCATGCCCGCCTTAATAGTGATTGAAATCAGCTTCAGTACTGAAGGATGTAATGGATTATAAAGGTGTGCTACAGCGTCATCCGTGCGGTCGATGGCAAGCGTGTATTGTATTAGGTCGTTGGTGCCAATAGATAAGAAGTCCAATTCTTTTGCAAAGGCATCTGCATTAATGGCAGCAGCAGGTACCTCTATCATGCCGCCAAGCGCAATATTTTCGTTAAATGGTATATTTTCTTTGCGTAGAGATAGTTTTGCACGTTCCAGCAAAAGTTTTGTTTGACGCAACTCGGATAGCGTTGAAAGCATTGGCACTAATATTTTAATATTGCCAAAGTATGAAGCGCGCAAAAGGGCGCGTAGTTGCGTGTGAAAGATCTGCGGTTCAGATAAACAAAGTCGCACGGCACGCAATCCCAAGGCTGGGTTGGAACAATCAGAGACGTTGTCAGGATTCATTTGCTTATCCGCTCCCAAATCCAGTGTGCGAATAGTCACAGGTAAACCATGCATGGCTTCGGCCACTTTTTTATATGCCTGGAATTGCTCTTCTTCGTCTGGCATTTCACGTCTGTTCATAAATAGAAACTCTGTCCGATATAGGCCTATCCCTGTCGCACCGGAGGCTTTTACCGCATCAACATCTTCTGGCACCTCAATGTTGGCATACAGGTCAATCGCGGTGCCATCCATGGTAACTGATTTAGTAGATTTAATCCGTTTAAGCTTTTGTTGTTCTAACCCCCATTGATTCTGACGGAGTTCATATTCCGCCAAAATCTCTTTGGATGGATTGACGATAACCACGCCTAAGCTACCGTCTATAATGATGAGCTCGCCATCGTTAATTAAATCGCGCGCACGTTGCAATGCAACAATTGAAGGGATATTAAGGCTACGTGCCAGAATGGCTGTGTGTGAGGTCACACCACCCACATCAGTGATAAAGGCTGCGAAATGGTGTTGCTTAAACTGGATGGCATCTGCGGGCGAGATGTCGTGTGCAACCAGAATGATTGCACTTTCCTGCAGTTGTTTATCCCTAGTCTGATTAGGAGCCTGGCTAGGGTGACCAAGCAATACTTTAATTACACGCTCGACCACTTGTACTACATCATGCTTGCGCTCACGCAGGTATTCGTCTTCAATCGCTTCAAACTGCTCTACAATGTCGTCCATTTGCTGCTTGATGGCCCATTCGGCATTGCAGCGCTCCTTGCGGATAATGTCTTTTGGTACTTCAGAAAGCGACTTGTCAGCCAACATCATCAAATGGGTGTTGATAAATGCACCAAGCTCGGCAGGCGCATTTTTAGAGAGTGCTCCACGTATCGTCTCTAAATCTTTTTTAACAGAAAGTATGGCATCACTAAAGCGGGCTACTTCATTACCAATTAATTGTTCCGGCAGCTGGTAATGTACTACCTCCAGTAAAGCATTCGAGACCAAATGCGCATGCCCAATAGCGATGCCGCTGGATACGCCGATACCATGAATGCTGAAACTAGACAATTATTCACCCTCACCAAAATAATCGTTAATGAGAGCTTTTAATGCAGTCATTGCTGCTTGCTCGTCTGCACCATTGGCTTCCAATGTAATCGTGGAGCCCTTGGCGGCGGCCAGCATCATAACGCCCATAATGCTTTTGGCATTTACTTTGCGGCCATTTTTCTCTATCCAAATTTCGCTTGCGAACTGGCTGGCCGTTTGTGTGAGTTTGCTGCTGGCGCGTGCGTGGAGTCCAAGTTTGTTGATGATTTCTATTTCCTGTTTAATCATGGTATTTTTCAGCTTTTTAGTTTTTACTCATCAATTTTTTTATCATAATGATCACAACCATTTTTAGTGAAATGTACTACACCATCGCGTCCACCACTAATCGCTTTTTCTATACACACTTTAATTGGCTTATCACGATAATTAAGTACACGAACCAGCATGGGTAAATTAACACCTGCAACACCTACAATTTGGTTTGGTGAAAGTAATTTAGTGACTAAATTACAGGGAGAAGCACCATACATGTCAGACAGTATCAACACGCCTTCCCCTGTATCCAGTTGTCTTACTAATTGCTGTGCTTGAGGGAGTAAATCTGCAGGGTCATCATCCGTACCAACAGCAAAATACATTAATTGCGGCGGAGTTTTGCCTAGTACGTGGGTAATACAATGAATCAGGCTTTCACCTAAATTGCCGTGCGCGATAATTAAAATTCCAATCATGCTACTTTTTACTTTCTAAAAATATATTTAATAATTTATATGCTCAATCAAGTTCACGATGTCGGATAATCACTTTTTGTTTTTTTTGTCTAAAATATGCGCTTAATTGTTCTACAAAATACACGGATCGATGCTGCCCACCTGTACAGCCAACCGCTACGGTGAGATAGCTACGATGGTCTTGCTCAAAACTGGGAAGCCATTTTTCAACATAATGCTGGATGTCGGCCAGCATTTCAATGACGGCAGATTGTTTTTGCAAAAACGCTTGCACAAGACTATCTTTGCCAGTCAAAGGCTGTAATATAGGGTCGTAATGCGGATTAGGCAAACTACGCACGTCAAATACAAAATCCGCGTCCAACGGGATGCCGTTCTTGAAGCCAAATGAACTAAACAGTAATACCAAACCTTTGTTTTCCTGAAAATTATCGGTTTGCTGAATGAGCTCACGAATATGGTTGCGCAGTGTGTTGGCACTCAGGTTGCTGGTATCGATGTGATGCCCCAGGCCTACCAAACCTGCCAGCAGGTCTCGCTCATGCGAGATACTTTCAGCTAATGTAGTATTGGCATTACTCAATGGATGTTTACGGCGCGTTTCCGAGAAGCGTTTAACCAATGTTTCTACAGAGGACTCTAAAAATAGCACCCGTACCGATATGCCGCTATTTTTAAGCATTTCAATTGCGTTGGGGAGCGTTTCCAGCGCAGCGCTACGGCTATCGATGCTAATTGCAACTTTATTATGATGAGTTGCATCCAGATGATGAGAAATTTGTGGCAGTAGCGTAGCGGGTAAATTATCAATGCAGTAAAAGCCACTATCCTCCAACACGCGTAGTGCAATACTTTTACCGGAGCCTGATAGGCCTGTGACAATAATAAGCTCCAAGCTTTAGCCCTTCTTTCTTTCTGATTTTGCTTTAGGGATTAATTTTTCTTGGCTTTCTTTCAGCATCATTTGCTTTTGTCGCTTGGTGAATTGCTGGGTGGCATTTAGTCCGCGCATTAGCAGTATGTGGTTACGCACTGCAACCTCGACCAATACTGCGATGTTGCGACCTGCTGCGATGGGTATTATCACTTTGCTGATATCAACATCCAATATACGCTCATGCAGCGTTTTAACATTAAGCCTGTCGAGCGTTTGTAGTTTTAGTATGTCTGCCAACTCGAGTTGAATGATTAAATCGAGAGGCTTGGTTGGTTTGACCGCATTATCGCCAAACAAAGCGCGAATATTCAATATACCAAGTCCGCGCACTTCTAAAAAGTCCTGAAGTAATGCAGGACAACGGCCTTCAACACGATCTGGTGAAATGCGAAAGAAATCAATAATATCATCAGCAATCAAGCGATGCCCGCGCGAAATAAGTTCTAGAGCCAGTTCGCTCTTGCCAATCGCTGCATCACCTTTGATGAGAACACCAAAGCCCTGCACTTCAATAAATACGCCATGCACATTAGTGCTTTCTGCCATGGCTTGTTGCAAATAATGGCTTAATAAATCCATTAATTGTGGACTCTGCATTGGCGAAGTAAACAAAGGTGTATTATGAGTATTGGCTGCGTCAATAAGCGCTTTAGGCGGTTTCTCACCATTCGCCACTACAACAGCGGCCAAGTCGGTAGAGTATAAATTAGTGATGGCTTGCTGCATCGCGATAATGCTTAAGCTGCGTAAATAATCCATTTCGGCGCAACCCAGCACTTGTACGCGGTTTGGGTGTACAAAGTTAAGGTGTCCAATCAGTGCCAATGAAGGCTTGGTGACTTTCTCGGAATGGAGTTGGTTTGTGCCGCCATCAAGCCCGGCAACCCAGTTGAGTTTGAGCTTGTGGCGGGTTTCCTTAAATAGCTCAGATACGTTTATTTGAGCCATAGGAGATGATTAAAGTTAATTAACAGTTTGGTGTTTAACCGCGCCATTGGTTTTATGATGATTGCCATTTTTTTCTTTATGTTTCACTACTTGACGGTCTAGTTTATCCGTCAGCATGTCAATTGCGCTGTACATATTTTCATCTGCGCACTCGGCGTGTAAATCGTTGCCAGGTACGTGCAATGTAGCCTCAACCTTTTGGGCGAGCTTTTCTACACTCATGGTAATTTTTACATCAATCACATGATCAAAGTGATTGCTGATTCTTGTTAGTTTGCTTTGCACATACTCGCGTAAGGCAGGGGTAATTTCTAAGTGATGCCCAGTTAATTGTAAATTCATGACTTGCTCCTTTTTGAAATTGTCCTAGAGATTTTTCGGTTAAGTAAGAAGACCACTTAAACCTCATCGAACAATTTTAGTGTACACCTTTGGCGAGTGTGTGCAACTAGCCCAAGTGGATATTTGCAATTATTTTATAAAGATTTCCGTAAATTGGCAGGTGGAATATTCAGCGATTCCCTGTATTTTGCAATGGTGCGGCGCGCCACAACAATGCCTTGTTTAGCCAATATCTCGCTAAACTGACTGTCAGACAGTGGTTTTTTAACATTTTCTTCTGCCACCATTTGTTTAATCAGGGCACGAATTGCTGTGGCCGAGCATTCACCACCTGCGTCAGTTGCCACATGACTACCAAAAAAATATTTCAACTCATAAACACCACGAGGTGTGAGCATATATTTATGTGTGGTGACACGCGAAATGGTTGATTCGTGCAATTCAAGCTCTTCCGCAATTTCACGCAACACCAAGGGACGCATAGCGATTTCGCCGTGTTCAAAGAAATTACGTTGTCGGTCTACTATGGCCTGCGAAACACGCAGAATGGTAGAAAATCTCTGCTGAATATTTTTAATCATCCATTTGGCTTCTTGCATTTGCGTTTGTAAATATTGATTTGAGTTTTCGCGGTTACGTTTCAAAATATCAGCATATAGCTGATTAATACGTAATTTAGGTACGACACCATCATTCAAGGTGGCAATCCAGATACCCTTTACTTTCTTAACTATAACCTCATGCTGTATGAAGTGATCGGAACCTAACTGGGCGTACTTACTACCAGGGCGCGGATTTTGTTGTTTGATGAGATTTTGTGCGCCTTTAAGTGCGCCTTCGTCACAATTAAGCAATTTGCGTAGTTTCACAAAATCTTTATTGGCCAATAAAGCTAAATGGTTTGTTACAATGTTTTTTGCTATTTCTAGAAATTCAGTCTCTTTAGGCAACATATTGAGTTGTAATGCAATGCATTCTTGCAGGCTGGTCGCACCTACACCGGTTGGATCCAAATGCTGAATATGTTTTAATGCAGTTTGTAGCTCAACCAGTTCTACCTCAAGTTCTAATGGAAGTGACTCTGCAAGCTCTTCCAATGATTCCTCCAAGTAGCCGTCTTCACTGATACTATCTATTAACAAAAGCACCAAAGTTTGATCACGCTCTGAGAGTGGCATCAGTTTTAGCTGGTTTAGCAGGTGATCTCTGAGGTTTTCAGAGATAATTTCTTGACGTGTATAATCGCCATCGTCATCGTCGCTATTGTTCTGGCGACCGCCTTCATCCCAATTACTGGCACTACCATACTCTTCGTAATCCTCGTCATAATCCGTGGCTGAGAAATCTTCCCCGGCACTTGATATTTCCAAGGGTTTTTCTTCAACACTATCTAGTGTTGAAGTGTTGGTTTCTTGATAATCAATATTGCTGAAAACATCCAAGTCATCATTGCCATTTTGTGAGGGTTGCTCGCCATCGGCCCCAATTGGGTCGCTATCGGAGCTGTTCTGCTGCTCTACATGCGGACTCTCATCGTCAAAATCTGCATCGGGATTGTCGCCTTCAACCAGTTCTAATAATGGATTCTCCTGCAAAATAGTATCAAGCTCTTGATTAAGTTCAAGCGATGAGAGCTGCAGCAAGCGAATGGATTGCTGCAATTGCGGTGTGAGCGCAAGATTCTGAGAAATTCTTAACTGTAAGTTTTGTTTCATAGCCACAATATCAAAGCCTAAAATCTTTACCTAAATACACTTCACGCACTGCTTCATTTTGTACGATGTCGTTTGGGGGGCCTGATGCGAATACGGTTCCGTCATTGACAATATAGGCCCTATCACAAATACCCAGTGTCTCGCGTACATTATGGTCGGTAATTAGCACACCAATATTTTTAGCACTCAAAAAGCGGATGATTTTTTGAATATCCAGCACAGCAATAGGATCAATGCCGGCAAATGGCTCATCCAATAAAATAAAACTCGGGTTGGTGGCTAAACAGCGCGCAATTTCGACACGGCGACGTTCGCCGCCAGATAAACTTACTGCAGTGTTATTGCGGATATGCACGATGTGTAATTCTTGTAACAGCGACTCCAGTTGTGCATGCATTTCTTCTTCGGATAAATCTTGTAGCTCTAATATTGCCATTATATTTTCTGCGACAGTGAGTTTGCGAAAAACAGAAGGCTCCTGTGGCAAGTAGGCCAGACCCAGACGCGCACGACCATGAATAGGTAAGCGGCTTAAATCCTTACCATTCAGTAAAATGCGCCCCCCGTCCAGCGGTACCAGTCCTACCATCATGTAAAAGCTGGTGGTTTTACCGGCACCATTTGGACCAAGTAAACCGACCACCTCGCCGCTTTTGACTTGCAAAGAAATATCATGTACCACAGTGCGTGTTTTGTAAGCCTTACGAAGATTTTCTACAACGAGTTCGCTCATATGGTTCTTTGAATAATTTACTTAGTTTATTGGTTCTGCTGAGATTCAAGTTTATTGGTAAATCTTAGTGTTTTGGTAGCACTACTCGGTATGTTACTGGCTGTGTTTGGCACGTCGGGCTGCGGTGCTTCTGATTTAGACCCTTCAGCCTTAGGTGTCGTAGTCTTATTTTTAGGCTGAATTATCGCTTTTACGCGGCCGCTAGAAGATCCGCCACTTTCAGATTTAGCGCCGCCAATGACTTCTGCGTATTCTGCATTAGCGTCATAGCTAATGTAATCGCCGTGTACAATATCTTCGCCACGTTTAACCCACGCTTTGGTATACAGCTGAACTTTATCCATGCGCCCATCATACTCAATGCGTTGCGCACTGCCTTCCATATACTCATTCTTACCTTCGCGTTTTTGCTTAAAAGTTGTGGGGTTACCGGTAGAGGTGCTATGTTGAAAGCCTTCTTTGTCTTCACGCACGATCAGTTTATCAGCGCGAATCACCAATGTACCTTGTGTTAAGATAACATTACCAGAATAAGTGCTGGTTTTTTTAGCATCGTTAACGGTTACTGTGTCTGCTTCCAGTTCAATAGGTTTATCGCGGTCGGCCGCTTCGGCAAATGCATCTAAGTGAAAGCATAGATTAAAACAAAACCCAATACTTAGTAAGCCAGTGCGAACGAAATGTTTCATTGTTTACTCCGCGATTTCTTTTTTGTTGATTGCTGTTTTTGTAACCCTGTTTTTACAGATGTTGGTTTTGATGGCTTTTTAGGCACTGGTTTAGAGGTTGCAACTGGCTTCATATTTTGTTGTTTTGTTGTTTTGAGCTTAGTAGCCATTGGACGTTCATAATGTACCCTTACTTTATGTAGCAACTTTACCGTTTGATTTTTTTTATCATAGATCATGCCGGTCGCATGTATCACTGTTTTGGGTGCTTGTTTAATTACTACCGGGCTGTTGGTTTTTACTAAATCCTGATTCGGCAAAATAATTAATTTTTCGGTTAAGACTTGCATTTCGCCTTTGCCTTCAAAAGCCTGACGCACCACTTTTACATTGTCTACCAGTTCAATTTCTTCGCCGTTACTGGAAACGTAGCCACGCAAACCCTCTATTTGGGTGTAAGGCTTATTGGTTGCAAATTGCGTAAAACGTGGGCGCTGCAGTACGGTGCTGTCGTCATCTGGGTAATGTACCATTTCAGTAGCTGCTAAAACATAGCGTAATTTTCCTGATGCATCTGTTTGTGTGTTAACAAAATTATTCATTATATAGTCTGGGTCATGGCGGTTACTGCCATCAATTTTAGGGCCTTGTTGCTCCACAGTCAGGTTAATCCAGAACGTAATTAACGCCAGCAATATCGCTAAACCTAGCGGGAAAAATATGGTGGGACGACCAAGCATTAATTACAAAATCCCATTAATCAATTAAGTCTCATATAACTTCAATCATTTTTTGAAGAATGGCGCCATTTGTGCTTCCAGCGTACCTTGTGCTTGCATAATTAATTCACATACTTCCCGCACTGCGCCGCGGCCAGCAGGCGCGGCTGTAATATAGTGCACATGAGGTTTAAGCATGTGATGACCGGAAGGTACGGTGAGCGCTAGGCCGCAGCGCAGCATGGCTGGCGCATCTACTACATCATCTCCCACAAAAGCGACTTCATCTGCCTCTAAATGCATTCTTTGCAATAAGTCATTAAAGGCCTCTAGCTTATCTTCTACCCCTTGATAAAAATGTGCGATGCCAGTGGTTTCCGCACGTTTTTTTACCACATTGCTGGTGCGGCCTGTGATAATCGCCATCTCGACACCGGTGTTTTTGAGTAGCTTCATACCCAAGCCATCCATGCTACTAAAGAATTTATATTCCTGCCCGTCGTCACCAATGCCTAGTCCACCATCTGTCATTACTCCGTCAACGTCAAGAACTACACATTTGATTTTTTTTGCGCGGGCTAAAATATCATCAGAAACCGTCATTACACTACTTTCGCTTTTAGTAAATCATGCATATTAAATGCACCTACCAGTTTGCCAGCATCATCTACTACTAACAAACCATTAATTTTTTTCTGCTCCATCATTTCTACCGCCTCAATCGCCAGTTGATCCGCATGAATGGTATTGGGATTAGTATGCATCACATCGGCAATTTTTGCATTGCTGGTATAGACGCCACTGGCAAAAGTACGACGTAAATCGCCATCGGTAAAAATGCCAATTGGCTGGTTCCCTGCATTAATAATCGCTGTAAGACCTAGACCTTTTTTGGTCATTTCTGTTAATGCGACAGACAGTAGCTCATCATCGCTAATACTCGGGATAGCACTGCCGGTGCGCATGACATCTTTCACGCGGGTGAGCAAGCGTCTGCCGATGCTGCCGCCCGGGTGTGAGCGTGCAAAATCTTCTGCCGAAAAATCGCGGCAATCTAGCACACACACAGCAAGCGCATCACCCAGAGCCAGTGCGGCCGTTGTACTAGCGGTGGGTGACAAGCCCAGCGGGCAGGCTTCTTGTGATACTTCGGCGCTTAGATGTATATCTGATTCTTTAGCCAGCGTAGAGTTTGCTGCACCGGTGATGCTGATAATTTTGGCACCAAGTCGTTTGATTGTAGGCACAATATTAAGCAATTCATCACTTTCGCCAGAGTTCGATAGCATGATCACTACATCGCCCGCAGTGATCATGCCGAGGTCGCCGTGGCTAGCCTCTGCCGGGTGCATAAAAAAGGCGGGAGTGCCAGTGCTGGCTAAGGTGGCTGCAATTTTCCCGCCTACATGGCCAGATTTACCCATGCCGCTTACCACAACGCGGCCCTGGCAATGTAAAATGAGCTGTACTGCTGCTTCGAAATTGGTGTCGAGGCGTGCCGCCAAAGCCGTGATTTCATGTGCTTCAATGCTCAATACATCGCGTGCCAGTTGTAACGTGCTTGCTTTTGGCGCATGTCCACGCTGTGATTGCAGTAATGTAGGTGTCATAGATACTAAGTATAAAAGGGAATCAGTCGCGAATAAAGCAAAAAACGTGAGTTTTTAATTAAAATAGTGGAAGTAGGCACAATTTTTGCCTAAACACGTCATACTTAAGTAAAAATTTAATATCTAAGTAACGATAAGTAGTCTGAATGTTTAATTCTTTAACCAGTGTATTACTCCTGCTAACCAGCTCTGTGCTGGCAGTAGCGCTTTTCCGTGCGCTGCGTTTACCAGCAATGCTAGCTTATTTCTTTGTGGGGGTGCTGTTTGGGCCGTTTGCTCTGGATATATTGCCCAGTACAGAATCTGGTCGCCATGTGGCGGAATTCGGTATTGTGTTTTTAATGTTCAGTATCGGTTTAGAGTTTAGTTTGCCTAAACTTTATGCCATGCGCAAAACTTTGTTTGGCTTAGGCGGCTCACAGGTGATAATTACTTTGGCCGCAACTATGCTGCTAAGCCAGATGGCGGGTTTAAGTCTGCCCACTGCCTTTGTGATAGGTGGTGCACTCACCATGTCTTCAACCGCCATTGTTTCAAAGATTTTGCTCGAGCGTGTGGATTTAAACTCGCGTCATGGTCGTTTAAGTATTGGTATTTTGCTTTTTCAAGATTTGGCAGTGATTCCGATTTTGGTGCTGATTCCCGCGCTTGGTGCACAAACAGGAAATTTAAGCGCCACTTTAGGTTTATCGCTAATTAAATCTGCAGTGTTGCTATTCGTATTGTTTAAGTTTGGTAAAACAATCTTTAATTTCTGGTTTAGTTTAGTGGCACGCCAACGTTCGCGTGAACTGTTTGTAATGAACGTACTCATGGTGACGTTGTTATTGGCGGCAGCTACCAAAATTGCCGGCTTGTCATATGCATTGGGAGCCTTTATTGCGGGCATGCTGATTTCAGAAACACGGTATCGCTACCAGGTGGAATCAGATATTGCTTCATTTCGCGATATTTTATTAGGTCTGTTTTTTATCAGTGTCGGCATGTTGCTGGATTTTAATTTCCTTATCAATAATATGGGCTTGGTATTGATGCTATTGGTAGGATTTATATTATTTAAGGCAGTAGTGATTGCCGGTTTAACGCGAGCGTTTGGTTTCGAAACCGGTGTGGGTATCCGCACTGGCATCATACTGGCACAGGCGGGCGAATTTAGTTTTGTGATTCTGGCATTGGGCATGGAGCAAAACCTGATAGGCGGTGATGAGCTGCAATTAGTATTGGCTGCATCGCTTATCTCTATGGTGATTGCACCTTTCATTATTCAATACAATGGCCGAATCGCACGTAAACTGGTGAAGAGTTATACGCGTCACAGTCGTGAGGTAGTGGAGGAAATAGGCAGCGCAAGCAAAGATCTTAAAGATCACGTCATCATTTGCGGTTATGGGCGTAGCGGACAATATTTAGGACGCTTTCTAAAAGAAGAAAATATTCCCTTTATCGCATTGGATATTGATCCCACTCGCGTACATGATGCCGCCGTTGCGGGGGAGCACGTGATATACGGTGATGCGGGCCGTCGTGCGGTGCTAGAGGCAGCGGGCGGTGCGCGCGCCAAGGCATTGGTCGTGAGTTATTCTGACTTGCGATCTTCAATGAAAGTATTGCATGTTGCGCAGGAAAGCTACCCTAATTTGCCGGTGATTGTACGTACTTATGATGACACGCACATGGATGAATTTCGTGATGCCGGTGCCACTGAGGTGGTGCCTGAGGTGCTGGAAGGCAGCCTCATGCTGGCTTCGCATGCCTTGGTGCTGCTTGGTCTGCCATTGAATAAAGTGATTAAACGCATCCGGCTGTTTCGTGAAGAGCGCTATAAGATGTTCAAAGGCTATTTCCGAGGCGTTTCAGATGTGGATGCGGATATTGCTGACACTAAGCAAGTCAGGCTGCATTCGGTTGAGATTAATAAAAATTCATATGCAAGAAAACTGCGTTTGGATCATATTGATTTTGCCAAATTTAATGTAGAAGTGCAGTTAATACGCCGTCCTAACATGCTGGAAGATATTGCGCCAAGGCCGGATATTGTGCTGGGAGAAGGTGATGTTCTAGTGCTTCTGGGTACCCCGGAAGACTTAATCGCCGCAGAAACATACTTGATTTCCGGCCAATAAGATTTAGGTAATCATTTTGGCAAAACAAAAAGTTATTGTAGTAGGCGGCGGCATCATGGGCTGCATGACCGCGATGGGGCTGGTAAGTCGAGGCTATAGCGTCACTATCGTAGAGCGTAACCAGATTGCTTCCCAAACTTCTGGAGAATCCTCTTGGGCAGGCGCTGGTATTGCATTTCCCCTGCTTCCGTGGCTTTATAAGGACGAAGTGAACCAGCTTGCACTGGCCGGCGCGAGTTTGTATCCGGCGCTAGCCGAACAGCTACGCGCAGAGACAGGCATCGATCCGGAATGCACCCGCAGCGGCATGCTGATTAAGCCGCCGTTCGACAAAGATTTGGCGCTCGATTGGTGTGCCAGATTCGGTGTTGCGGCTGAATTACAAGCTGATGACTTGCTGCTGCCCGACGTGCAGCAAGTGCGTAATCCGCGTTTGCTGCAGGCACTTAAGCAATGGCTGATTCAGCACAACGTGACGCTTGTCGAGCAAACGCAACTCGCGCCGCTTAACGAGGCGGAGCTGGAAAAAACAGGCAAAATCACCGGCTGGAAAGCCAATAACGGTGGAGTTCTTGAGGCAGATGCTTTTGTCGTGACTTCAGGCGCATGGAGCTTTGATCTGCTGAAAGAAACCTCGCTGAAGCTTGATATCAAACCCATGCGCGGGCAGATTTTGCTGTACCAATTGCCCAAACAAACCCTGCAGCACATCGTGTATCAGGATGGTTTTTATCTTGTCCAGCGGCGTGATGGTTACCTGCTGGCGGGCAGCACGCTGGAAGATGTAGGGTTTGACACTGGCGTTACCGAAACTGCAAAGCGCGAAATGCAAGAAAAGGCCGAAGCGATTATGCCTGAGCTTAAATGCATGCCTATTCACAAGCACTGGAGCGGCCTGCGGCCCGGTACGCCAGATAATGTGCCGACAATCGCGCAGCATCCAACGATTAAAAACCTTTACCTCAATACGGGGCATTTTAGGTACGGTGTGACGATGGCACCAACCAGTGCAGCTTTGGTTGCTGCGTTGATTGTGGGAGAAAAGCCGCAAATTGATGCTGAACCTTATGCTTGCAAAACCTAAGGTTCGCTACTCTATCTTTTTAGATTACTCCTTGCAGTACGATTCAACTTTTTGGCGCTTCTCTCTAAGGTCTTGTTGGGTTGCTTTTGCTTCCGGTTGCTCAAGGGCTTCAAGATCTGCACGGGCAGAGGCGCAGTATTCCGATTTTATCCATTTCTTACGTGCGAGATTCTGAGCCTCGGCATCGTTTGGGTTCGGACAATTCATTGCAATTTCCTGGCGTACACGCTCAATTTCAGAGGTGCGTGTTGCATCACTTATATATTCGCGCTCGCCCTTATATGTGTCATATTTCCAATGAGCTCGTAACTTCCCTTCCTTGTCACGATAGACTGCTAATTGTTGCTGGAGTATTGCGAGTTGTTTTCTTGCCTTGAGACAACGCTCTTCTCCCTCAGGCGCTCCGGTGCTGGTATTTGATAAGACGTTTCCAGGACTCTTGTTCCTTTCCTGTCGAGTTTTAAAGGCTGGTTTGTCATCCTCGGCAGCAACTGGAGGGGAAGTAGATGGCATTTGAATTTTTTGCGACTTCTGCTTGGACGGAGGTGTTTCTGAGTACTGCGTGACACCTTTTTCATCAACCCACTTGTAAATGGCTGCGCTTGCGGTGACCACTACTAGAAAGAGTACCAGTAGAAGTTGTGGTTTATTGGACATTTATTTCTCCGGTCAAAATGCTAGATGCTGTTGCATTTAATAGAGACTATTTAAAATCTGAGAATCATTTAAGTTTATAGCCAAATTATTTCGCAATCCAATCGCCCGATTTCCCGCCATGTTTTTCCAGCAGTTTAATCTCCCCTACTACCATGCCTCTATCAACTGCTTTGCACATGTCGTAAATCGTCAGCAAGCCTACACTCACGGCGGTCAGCGCTTCCATCTCTACACCGGTTTGGCCTGTGGTCTCGCAGGTGGCGGTGCAGGTGATGCTTGTCGTCGCCTCGTCAATCTCAAACGTTATGGCGACTTTAGTTAAGGCAATGGGGTGGCAGAGTGGAATTAAATCAGAGGCCTTTTTGCTGGCTTGAATCGCGGCAATGCGTGCTACGCCAAGCACATCGCCTTTTTTTGCATCGCCATTTTTAATGAGCTGTAACGTAGTCGGCAATATTTTAATTATGCCGCTGGCAACCGCGACGCGCTTGTTTTCTGGCTTTTCGCCCACATCTACCATATGTGCTTGGCCGCTATTATCGAAATGCGTTAACTTTTTTTGGTCAACCTGGCTCATATAATGACTTTCTATAAATTATTTTCTTATTATAATTTGGCGTGAACTTGCCGCCTAAAGACACTATCATAGCAATAATGAAATTAAAGACCATATTAATTGTAACTTTGTTGGCCGCAAATGTGGCGTTTGCAGAAAATGCATCAAAACCTTCGCTGACAGGCAAGCCATACTCCGCGCCGACCAATCTGGATACCAGCCTACCCGATCTGGGGGATGTTTCGCAAACTGTATTGTCGCCACTAGATGAGCAGCGTATTGGCGAGCAGATTATGCGTGAAGTGGCGGTGAGCGAAGACGTGGTGCAGGATGTTGAAGTCACCGATTATGTGCAGGCGCTAGGGAATAAGTTAGCGGCAGCTAGTCCAGATAAGCAGCAGAAGTTTAACTTTTTTGTTGTGCAAGATAACTCGATTAACGCATTTGCAATGCCCGGAGGCGTGGTGGGCGTGCATACAGGGCTGATTCTGGCTTCGAATAGCGAGTCGGAACTGGCGAGTGTGTTGGGCCACGAAATCGGCCACGTCACACAACGTCACATGGCACGTATGCTGGCAAAGCAGAAGGCTGATACATTTAAAAATATTGCAGGCATTGCGCTGGCCCTGTTAGTGGCACGCGCCAATCCGGAACTAGCGCAGGGTGCAATGGCTACGGCATCAGCTGCAGGGGTGCAGCGCCAGTTGGATTACACGCGAGAGCATGAGCGCGAGGCCGACCGCGTGGGTTTGAGTATTTTGGACAACGCGGGTTTCGATGTGCGTGCCATGCCTGCATTTTTTACTACATTGCAACGCGGCACACGGTTTGTAGAGGGCAATGCGCCCAGCTTTTTGCGTACACACCCGCTTACAGCGGAGCGAATCGCGGATGTGTCAAATCGTGTAGAAACCATGCCCTACAAACAGGTGACGGATAGCCTGGAGTTTAATCTTGTGCGCGCTAAGTTGCGTGCGACTGACGGTTTGGCACAGGCGGCGATAGACCAGTTTGATGATAATATTAAAGAACGGCGGTTTGCCAATGAAACTGCTGAACATTACGGTCTGGCTGTGGCGATGTTACGCAAGAATGATTTAGCCGGAGCAACCAACCAGGTGAAATGGTTAAAAACCAAGGCACCAAAAAATGCATATATTGAGAGTTTGGCCGCACGACTTGAAGTGGCTAGAAATAATCCGCAGGCGGCTGCCAGCCAATATGCAAAAGGTCTGAGTTTGTTTCCAAATCATCGCTCCCTCATTTATGGGTATTCTGAGCATTTTTTGGCGATTAATCAGCCTGATAAGGCCATAAAGTTGGTGCAAGATAAGCAAGCGTTATACCCCAATGATGCTTATTTTTATGATATTTTGGCTAAAGCCTACACAGCAAAAAACAAAAATCTGTTACGCTTTCAGGCACAGGGCGAGTCGTATTATCGGCAATATAATTTGGCTAAAGCCATTGAGCAGATGGAGTTTGCGGTAAAAGCTAAAGATGGTAATTTTTATGAACATTCGATTGTAGAGGCACGCTTAAAAGAGCTACAGCGTTTACAAGCTAATGAAAAATTAGCGGATGAGAGATTAAGTTAATGCAACGTAGAGAATTTTTAAATATTTTGGCTGGTACAGCAGTTGCAATGCTAATGCTGCCGTTAAATGCATTGGCAGCAATATGGAATAAAGCGGCATTCGAAGCCAGCAAGCTTGAGGAGGCTACTAAAAATTTAGCGATTAACGGCGAAATTCCAAGCAAAGACATAGAAATTATCGCGCCGGACCGCGCTGAGAATGGTGCGATTGTGCAGATCGAGATCACTAGCCGTATCCCCAATACTGAGGCGATGAGTGTCTTTGTGGAGCATAATCCAACCGCGCTGATTGGCAATTTTATGTTTAGTAACGGCGCGTTGCCTTATCTGGTCACGCGTATTAAGATGGCCGAAACCAGCGATGTTAAAATTATTGTAAAAGCGGGTGATAAGTACTATACCAACAGTAAGGCAGTTGAAGTGCTTGAGAATGGCTGCGGTTAACGGAGAGTTTAATAAATGGACTCGAATATGAAAATGCGCGCCAAACTGACAGGCGATGTGACGGAGGTGAAGCTGATTATCAGTCACCCCATGGAAACTGGCCGCAAAAAAGACGATGCTGGGCAGTTGATTCCTGCGCATTTTATTCAATTGGTCACCGCGAATTTAAACGATAAACCTGTGCTCGAGGTGCAATGGGGAACAGGGATTTCCAAAAATCCTTATCTCACTTTTCACCTGAAAGGCGCAAAAGTGGGCGATAAAATTACTGTGACCTGGCATGACAACCTCGGCAAAACAGCGTCTGGCGAGGTGGCCGTTGTGCAAGCCTAACAACTTAATATTGCTTGATTTTGATTATTGTTTAGTTTTACAGGTATTGATACCGAGCAAGCTCCATGTCGGGCAGAAATTGATTAAGCCGGTTATCAGTGGCACAACACCAATCCATGCCCATACCGGGCCGTTACCAAATAGTGCCCAGGCAATCAAAGCCAGTCCTGCAACAATGCGTATTACACGATCAACACCACCTACATTTGCTTTCATTTTAAATTCCTTATTAATAAAGAAAATCGTCAATTAAATGCGACATCTATATTATGCTTTTTTGTAAGATGTTCAACTGTGATTTTTGTTACATTAAATTTGGCCGCTGATACTTAGCGCCACTGCTTCGGCCACTTTGATGCCATCAACGCCTGCTGACAAAATACCGCCTGCATAACCAGCGCCTTCGCCGCATGGATACAAGCCTTTAGTGTTGATGCTTTGCAGTGTTTCGTCATCTCTTTTAATTCTAATCGGTGACGAGGTACGCGTTTCCACACCCGTTAAAATACCGTCAGGCAAATCAAACCCTTTAATTTGTTTGGCAAATGCCGGTATAGCTTCGCGGATTGCACTGATCGCGAATTCCGGCAAGGCAGAATCCAAATTGGTAAGATGAACGCTCGGCGTGTAAGAGGGCGTCACCTCGCCAAATTTTGTTGAAGGCTTATTGGCTAAAAAGTCACCAATTAATTGCCCGGGGGCCGCATAGGTATTGCCTCCCAAAGCGAAGGCTTTTGCTTCTAGCTCACGCTGCAATTCCATTCCGGCGAGCGGATGGCCGGGGAAATCCACTTCAGGCGTGATGCCCACCACAATGCCAGCATTGGCGTTGCGCTCGTTCCGCGAATACTGGCTCATGCCATTAGTCACCACACGGCCTTTTTCGGAGGCTGCTGCGACTACCGAGCCACCCGGGCACATGCAGAAGCTGTAAACACTGCGCCCGTTGCTGGCATGGTGTACCAGCTTGTAATCGGCCGCGCCTAAAATAGGGTGTTGTGCATTGGCACCATGGCGGGCATGGTCAATGAGCGACTGCGGATGCTCGATGCGGAAGCCAATCGAAAATGGTTTGGCCTCAATATAAACGCCTTTTTTGTGAATCATTTCGAAGGTGTCGCGCGCGCTGTGGCCGACAGCTAAAACTAAATGATTAGTTGCGATGCGTTCCCCCGTTTGAAGCACTGCTGCTTGTACTTCGCCGTTATTGATTTCAATATCATCTACACGGCTTTCAAAACGAATCTCGCCGCCAAGTGACTCAATGGTCTTGCGCATTTCTTCTACCATGCCGACTAATCTGAATGTGCCTATATGCGGGTGGCTGACGTATAAAATTTCAGGAGGGGCGCCTGCCTTCACAAACTCCTGCAACACTTTGCGACCGTAATGTTTGGGATCTTTAATTTGGCTGTACAGCTTGCCGTCGGAGAAGGTGCCGGCACCACCCTCGCCAAACTGCACGTTAGATTCCGGGTTGAGTTTGGATTTTCGCCAAAAATCCCAAGTGTCCTTGGTGCGTTCGCGCACGCGTTTGCCGCGCTCAAGCACAATCGGCTTAAAGCCGGATTGTGCCAGTATCAGTGCAGCGAATATCCCTGCAGGACCGAAGCCAACTACAATTGGGCGAGACTGCAAAGTGGTTGGTGCGCTCGCAACAAATTTGTAGGATGTGTCAGGCGCTAGTTTTACGTGCGGATCTTTGGCAAATCTGGCTAACAATTTAGCCTCGTTATTCACACTGACATCTAACGAATACACTAGCAGAATCGAATTGGCTTTGCGTGCATCCACCCCGCGTTTAAAGATAGAAAACTCAATTAAATCAGCCGGGGTAATCGCCAGCTTTTTAATCAATGCAGCTTTGATTTCGTTATCAGTGTGTCCTTTATCCGTCGCACTGGCTAAGGGCAGTTTAATTTCTGTGACTCGAATCATCAAAGCTCTAAATTCAATTGTAATAATTTGCGTAGCATCGGTACTGTAATCGGCTTATGGGCTGTCAGTGACCATTCATCCAGCGCATCTAAAGTCGCCATTAAGGTTGGTAAGTCCCGGCGCAGGTAGCGCAGACAATAATCTACGACTTCATCGGGCAGCTTCATGCCGCGCTCTTTTGCATGCTGCTTTAAAGCTTGCGCCTTTTCTTCATCATTGAGCGGATGCAGTTGATACACCAAGCCCCAAGCCAGACGCGTTGCGAGATCATCACGTAAGCCCATCTGTGCGGGAGCATGTAAGCCAGCGGCAATTAAAGTCGCCCCTGTTTCCTTGAGCTGGTTGTAGGTGTTAAACAGCTCGATTTGTGCTTCATTACCGAGCAAATGAATATCGTCTGTAACCCAAGCCCCTATTGCCTTGCAGGCCGATAGTAAATGGCTTTTCCCACTGCCTTGTTCGCCCCATAAATAGATAAAATGCGGTTGTGCATGGTTCTGAAGTACGGCATTCAGGCTGGCAATCGCTTCAGCGTTACGACCTACCACAAAATTCTGTAGCGAAGGTGCAGCCGCAGGCTTGATGTCTAAAAGTAATTGCTTCATGTGCGGCTATTTTAAATAAGCATCGCTATCTAAATAGCTGTCTTTAATGTGATGCAGCGCCACAGCAATGGCGGCAGTGATAGGTAAAGCCAGCAATACGCCTACAAATCCGAATAATTGACCGCCTGCCAATAACGCAAAAATTACCACCACAGGATGCAAACCAATACGCTCGCCAACTAATTTAGGCGTAATCATGTTGCTCTCAATTAGTTGGCCAATGCCAAACACTCCCAACACTGGAATGATTTGGCTAAACGTATTAAATTGCAATGCACCAACCAGCAACGCCAACCCCATGCCAAGTGCTGGCCCTAGGTAAGGCACAAAATTTAACAGCCCTGCAATAATGCCGATTGGCAGCGCATTATCTAGCCCTGCTAACCACAAGCCTATAGAATAAAAAACGCTCATTATCAGCATTACCGTCAGTTGTCCGCGCATAAACTCTGCCAACATTTGATCGATTTCTCTTGCCAAATCTGTGGTTTTTTCAATTAAATGACGCGGTATTAAGCTGCCAATGCCAGCAATAAACTCATCCCAATCGCGCAGCAAATAAAACAGCACCACAGGTAACAATAAAGTGTTAGCTACAACACCTATCAGTGCCATGCTGTTAGTGCCTGCCGTTTGCAGCACATCACCTAATATACTGCCCGCAGTTTTCCAATTTTTGCTGATGATTTCTTGAAGGTGCGCACTGTCAATGGCAAAACTAATGCCAAATTTAGCTTTTAGCCAAGGTTCAGTGGTTGTGCGTAAGTTGTCAACAATGCTGGGTAGGCGTTCAACAATGAGGAGTGATTGGTTTTGTATTAATGGGATGATTATTAACAATAGCAACGTAATGGCACTCAAAATAACCAGCATCACCAATACGGTAGAAATGGTTCGGCCAAATTGATATTTTTTATAACCCCACAAGCTGATCTTATCCACCAGCGGGTCGCAAATATAGGCGAGAACTGCTGCAATTAAGAATGGCATGAGTACGGGCAGCAATAAATAAATTAAAAATACAAAAGCCGCAGTTAAAATCAACCAACGGTTATCTGAAAAAAAATTATTAGATGCGTTGTTTTTTGGCTCGTTGGGCATACTAGGTTAAAATTATAGTTGAGTTAAAATTATACTTAAATAAACCTGCAACATGACACTTAAACTTTAGATTTAGAAGCGAGCCCAGTTTTGACAAATCAAACCAATGATAAAGCCTCCCTCAGTTACCGCGATGCGGGTGTGGATATTGAAGCAGGCGATGCGCTTGTTGAACAAATCAAGCCATTTGCCAAGCGCACCATGCGCCCTGAAGTGTTGGGCGGTATTGGCGGCTTCGGCTCATTATTCGCTGTTCCGCAAAAATTCAAAGAACCGATTCTAGTTTCGGGTACAGATGGCGTCGGCACCAAACTCAAGCTGGCGTTTGAGTTGAATAAGCACGATACCGTAGGTATTGATTTAGTTGCGATGAGCGTAAATGATATTCTCGTGCAGGGTGCTGAGCCGCTTTTTTTCTTGGATTACTTCGCTTGCGGCAAGCTGGAAGTAGGCGTGGCCACGCAAGTGATTAAAGGCATTGCCGAAGGTTGTGAGCAATCCGGTTGCGCACTGGTGGGTGGTGAAACTGCCGAGATGCCGGGCATGTACCCTGCAGGCGAGTATGACTTGGCAGGTTTTGCAGTGGGTTGTGTGGATAAAGCCAATATCATTAATGGTACGACGATTGATGCCGGCGATGTGGTTCTGGGCTTAGCTTCCAGCGGCGCACATTCAAATGGATACTCGCTCATTCGCAAATTGATTGAAAAATCAGGCGTTGATTTTGAATCTGATTTTCACGGTAGAAAATTCAAAGATGTGGTGATGGCACCGACCAGAATTTATGTGAAGTCTTTGCTCAAACTCATCGAAGCCTTGCCGGTAAAAGGCATGGCGCATATCACGGGTGGTGGGATTACCGAGAACGTGCCGCGCGTATTGCCAGCAGGTCTTACTGCCGAAATCAATAAGCGCAGCTGGACAATGCCGCCTTTGTTTGCTTGGCTGCAAGCACAGGGCAATGTGACTGAGGATGAAATGTACCGTACTTTTAACTGCGGTATTGGTATGGTGGTGATTGTGGCCAAAGAGTATGCAGACGCAGCGCAGTCTTTGCTAACTGAGGAAGGTGAAACAGTGTCAGTGATTGGCCGTATTCGCAGGCAGCAAACAGGCGAGGCACCTACCGTCGTTGTTTAGTCCGACAACGCATCCAGTTGTGATGCGTTAAGGTAGTCTTTTAATCATTGAAAGAAATGCATGTTGAGATTATCGCAATTCATTATTTTGCTGCTGACTTTAACGGCATCCCTGGCGCAAGCTTATCCAAAAAACATCCAACTTGAGTACGACGTTTCTCGCAACGGCAAGCAATTTGCAAAGGTGAAAGAAAGCTTCACGCAAAATGGCAAACAGTACCGCATCAAATCTGTTACTAAGGGCCTTGGTGTTTACGCGCTGATGGGTGAGCGCGTGCTTACTAGCGCCGGAGCGGTTACCAATGAAGGCTTGAAGCCAAGTCATTTCGAATTGCACCAAGGCAAGAGTGCTAAAAAAACACTGATTGCTGATTTTTATTGGGCAAAAAATATACTCAATATGCAGGTGAAGGACGAAATGCGAACTGAAAAATTAATGCCGGGCACGCAGGATTTAGCAAGTTATGTCTATCAATTTATGTTTCTCCCGCCTAAAAAAGACGAGATTAAAGTTACACTGACGACTGGCAAGAAGTTGAATCGGTATCGATATAAAATAATCGCGCGCGGCCTGAAAATAGACATTGGGAACGTAAGTTATAAAACATTACATATCTCAAATGAAGCTGCAGCAGGAGATGAGAAAAAACAACTGTGGCTGGCAGAAGATCAATATTTTTTGCCAGTACGCTATAAACTTACAGATGAAGACGGCAGTAACTTTGAGCAGACGTTAACAAAAATTCATGTGGAGTAAGTTTGTACAGATACTAAAAGACCCAAGCTATAAGCGATTTTGGATTGCGTTGGTTGTTTCAGTTATGCTGCATGCTTTTTTATTGGGCAAGATCGACTTTACACTACCAAGCCTGAAAAAAGAAATGCATCTGATTGAAGCAAGAATTCAGATGCCTAAAGCCGTGGTCAAAAAAGTTGAAGTATCTAAACCAGCGTCCCCCGTTGAGCCAAGCGAACCTGTTGTAGAACCTAAGGTAGATGAGATCGTAGAACCTGAAGTGACTGCGACAACGGTTGAGCCGATAGTGCCTAATCCAGAGGTTGTGCCAGTAGAAGAAAATCTTCCGCAACTGCAAAATAGTCAGGCGGAAGAAAGCCAGTTAGCCCAACAAGAAGAGCCGCAGCCTGAGGATATTGGTTTGGTGATCAATGAGAATGCATATCAGTATGTGGAAACGGATTTTGATGTTCGCACAAAAATAGACGGAATTGCAGAGGGCAAGGCCAAAATCATCTACAACTTGATTGATAATAACCGATACCAGTTGAAATGGCTAACTGAAGGCAATGGCTTGGTTGCGTTGTTTTTCCCAGATTTATTGCAAACGAGTGAGGGCGTGCTGACTAAAACAGGTTTGCAACCCAATAGTTATTTGTATCAGTTTGGTAATAAAACAGACAAAACTCGCACGGCGAATTTTGATTGGCAAGCTAAAAAAGTGATGTCGCAGACTTCAAAAGGTATTAGAACTGATGATCTACCTGAAGGCGCGCAGGATTTGCTGAGTTTTATGTATCAATTTATGTATGTCGCGCCTTTGCAAACTATGCAAATTCATATTGCCACGGGTAAAAAATTAGCCACTTACGATTATAGCTTTGAGGGTGAAGAGAATATCAATAGTGAACTGGGTGAAATTAAAACCATCCATATTATGCATAGCGGAATTGATACTGATGAAAGAACCGAGCTATGGCTGGCAATTGATTATCAGTATGTACCGGTAAAAATCCGTAAAATAGAAAATACAGGCAAAGTGATTGAAATGGTGGCAACCCGCATTAACACTAATCGTCCAACAATCAATAATTAACTAAAATATTTTATAAAGATAAAAAATGAATGCAAACCTAATACGTCAGGCAGCAGTAGTACTGGCAAACCTGCTTGATTTTAATAGCCCTGCGGATGCCAAATTAAGTGAGTTTTTTCGCAATAATCGTGAACTTGGTACCAAAGATCGTGCCTTTGTGGCCGAGAGTGTATATGGTGTATTGCGCCGTCTGCGATACTTAAGCACAATTACCGCCAATGAGGAAAACGACCCAGATGATGCGCGTAAGCTCATATTGGCTTGGTTGTTGCGCGTGCAAGGCAAAAGCATCCGCGAGCTTGAGTCAGTATTGAACGAACAGCAAACCGAGTGGGCGCATGCGATTAAAGCCAAATCAACTGAAAATCTCCCTTTGGCCGTGCAGGCAGATGTACGTGATTGGCTTTGGGATAAGTTAGTTGCACAATATGGCGAGGCCGAAGCGCTGACGATTTGCCGCAGCATGTTTGAGCAAGCGAGTTTAGATTTACGCGTCAACACTATCAAAGCAAATCGTGATGATGTGCTGAAAAAAATGCTGGCAGAGAACACTTCAAACGAAGATACCATTGTGCCAACACCATATTCGCCAATTGGTATCCGCATGCCAAATCGCATGGGCATCAGCCGCCACGTGTTGTTTACCGAAGGGAAAATCGAGGTACAAGACGAAGGCAGCCAGTTATTGGCCTATCTGGTTGCGCCAAAACGCGGCCAAATGGTCGCGGATTTTTGTGCAGGTGCAGGCGGTAAAAGTTTGGCAATAGGTGCGCTGATGAAAAACACAGGGCGCTTGTACGCTTTTGATGTCTCCGAAAAACGCTTGCATAATCTGGGGCAGCGGCTTAAACGTTCGGGTTTATCCAATCTGCACGCACAAGTGATTAGTAGTGAAAACGACCAGAAATTAAAACGGCTGAATGGAAAATTTGATCGTGTGCTGGTGGATGCGCCTTGTAGCGGCTTGGGCACGTTGCGCCGTAATCCGGATTTAAAATGGCGGCAAACTGAGCAAGATGTGGCTGAGCTGAACGTAAAGCAAACCAATATTTTGGCACGTGCTGCTAAACTTACAAAGGCAGGCGGACGCTTAATCTACGCCACTTGTAGTTTGTTGCAGGATGAGAATGAGGCGATTGTCGAAGCGTTTTTAAAGGCTAATCCTGAGTTTAATTTAATTCCAGCCAATGAAATTCTTAATCAGCAACAGATCAATCTTGGCACGGGACAATATCTAAAACTGCTGCCGCATTTGCATGGCACAGATGGTTTTTTTGCGGCGGTGTTTGAGCGTCGTGCTATAGAGAAAGCGGAACAAAAATGAAGCCGCCTAGCCTCAATGCCCAAATTTTAATCGGTGCAATCGTTGGTGTTGTTGTCGGGCTGTATTTTCACGGACTTGGTGTGGAGAGCACATTGGTTAAAAGTGGTTTATACGCATCTAGCCTAGTGGGCACACTTTTTATCGATTTGCTTAAAATGATTCTGATTCCGCTGGTGTTTTGCAGCATTGTGGTGGGGATCGCAAACCTGCGGCAACATAGCCAAATGCATCGTGTCTGGATAACGACGCTACTCTTTTTTGTGAGTTCCATGGCAATTGCCATATTGGTGGGCATGTCCGCAAGCCTATATTTCAAGCCGGGTAGCGGTCTGCATTTGGATATGTTCAAAGATGCCATGCAGAGTTTTGAGGCCAAGCAATTACCTTTGCCGGAGTTTTTTGCACAGTTTTTACATGGGTTATTTGTCAATCCATTTGCCGCACTGACACAAGGTAATGTAATTTCAGTTGTAATGTTTGCGCTCATTTTGGGGGTTGCACTGGTGATGGGCGGCGAACGTTATAAAAACATGCTATCTCTACTACAAGAAGGCCTGGATATCACTATGCATATTGTCGGCTGGGTGATGTTGTTAGCGCCTTTTGGTATTGCGGCTTTGCTGATTAATTTAGTTGCAGTACAAGATGCAGCCATGCTTGGCACTCTGGCTAATTTTGTGGCGGTGATTATAGGTACACTTTTATTTCACGGCGTTGTGATTTTGCCTTTGATTTTGTACCTGTTTACAGGCAAGCGGCCGCTTTGGTTCTGGCGCGGGGCACGTGAAGCTTTAGTGACTGCTTTCGCCACCAGCTCAAGCTCGGCAACATTACCTGTTACCTTGCGCTGCGCGACGCAGCATTTGCAAGTCAAGCCGGAAATTGCGGGTTTTGTAATCCCGCTGGGGGCTACCATCAATATGGATGGCACTGCCTTGTATGAAGCTGCAGCAGCTTTATTTATTGCAAATCTGGTGGGTGTCGAATTAAGTTTTGCTCAGCAAGTTATTGTATTTTTCACTGCCATGATAGCTGCCATGGGCGCGCCCGGCATCCCAAGTGCAGGCATGGTGACTATGGTGATGGTGCTACAAAGTGTGGGCTTGCCAGCTGAGGCCATTGCTATTTTGCTGCCGATAGACAGGTTGTTGGATACTTTGCGTACTACTATGAATGTGCAGGGCGACATGGTAGGAAGCCTGGTAGTGCAAAAACTCGTGACCAAATAATCAAAACAAATGCCCTGTAGACCTCATGGATATTGCCTTGCAGAGCACCTGTTTTAATAAAAATGGAAATTTAATTTGTTCTAAATTTCTTATCTTGAAATTTTTCCAATCCGCTCATCACCAGTGAATAAGCCGCCGGCACAACTACTAAAGTCAGCAAGGTGGATGAAATCATGCCGCCGATAATGGCGACCGAGAGTGGCCGGTTAGTTTCTGAACCTGCGCCTAAACCAATAGCAGCAGGCAATAGCGCCAAAATAATGGTGAGAGAAGTCATGAGTACCGGCCTCAATCGGATGGGGCAGGCTTCTTTAAGCGCCTCGTTAATGCCTGCGCCCTTCTCGCGTAGTTGATTTGTTAAATCTACCAGCAATATTGAATTTTTAGCAACTAAGCCAATCAGCAATACCAAGCCTATCATAGAGAAAATATTCAAGGTATCGCCGGTAATCAGCAACGCGATGAGCCCGCCGATGATGGCAAGCGGCTGTGCCAGCATGATGATGGCAGGCTGAATGAACGAGTTAAATTGGCTGGCCAGCACCATGTAAAGTAGCACGAAGGCGAGCGAAAATACAAATTTCATATTTTTCATGGTTTTGCCCAATTCTTCCGCTTGGCCGGTGTATTTGAGCTTATAGCTGGGCGGTACAAGTTTTGCGGCGGATTTATTCACCAGTTCTACTGCTTCGCCAAGCGGGACATTCGGGTTGGCGTAAAAATTCACCGCGTACTGCAAATCGTAGCGGCCGATGACAGCGGCGCCTAACTTCGGCTTAAAGCTTGCCAGCGCGTCCAGCCGCACCAGTTCGCCGCTGCTGCTCCGCAGATAAATCTTTCTTAAATCGGCCACGTGCTTAAGCGCATCCTCGCTGGTTTTCAGGCGAATATCGTAACGCTGGCCATCGCTGGTCGTGTCATTGTATTTGGCAACATTGATGCCGCCGGCATACAGCGAAATCGCAGTCGCGATGTCGTTAGCGCTCAAACCAAGGTTTGCGGCGCGCACGCGGTCAATATTGATATCCAAT
>Ga0209254_10000023_pt1 | contig 84619 bp, 79 predicted proteins | sample FrelakmetDIP11DI_FD_187148 | JGI IMG/M metagenome (GOLD analysis project Ga0209254, IMG submission 187148) | Freshwater lake sediment microbial communities from the University of Notre Dame, USA, for methane emissions studies - DIP11 DI (SPAdes)... | ecosystem: Environmental > Aquatic >...
CCGAACGGCCGTGCCGGCGGTGCCCGAGACGGCGGCGGCCGGGAGGCCTGACCGGCCGCCGCTTTCGCATCGAGGTGCGCGAGGATCTTCTCGATCACCACGGGATCCTCGATAACGCGGCTGCAAACGTTGCACACCTCCGGGCCGTGAACGCGGCAATCGCGAAGTCCTCGAAGCCCGCCGCCGCGTCGGGCCGCTCAGGCGTTCAGCGCGCCGACCGCCGCGAAGAGCTGCTCGACCGTCTCCCGTGGAATGTTGCGGGTGATGAACACCAGCCGCGAGCGGCGGTCGTCGCTCGGCCACGCCTCCAGCGTGACCGTGGGGTGGAAGATGTGCTGTACGGCCTGCACGACGACCGGGCCGCGCTCGCCCGCGATGTTCACCAGGCCCTTCACGCGCAGCAGGTCCGGGCCGCGCAGCCGCGACACGAGGTCGAGCGCCGCGCTGAAGGTCTCCCACGCGAAGGGCCGGTCGAACACCAGCGCGAACGACTTGATCGCCGGATCGTGCTTCACCCCCGGCGCGAGGCGCTGGCCGAGATAGCCGCCCCCTTCACCGGTTTCGCCGAGCCAGCGCGCGAGCCGCGCGGCGTCGGGCCGCGCATTGCGCAGGCCGACGTCGGTGAGCAGCGCCGGATCCACCTGTCCGTGGGTCGCGATGATGAACAGCGCATGCGGATTCAGCGCACGCAGGCGCGCCTGCAGCGCCTCGACGGCATCCGGCGCAGCGAGGTCGGTCTTGGTGAGCAGCAGCCGGTCGGCGACTGCCGCCTGCTTGACCGCTTCCGGCTGGGTGTCGAGCTGGGTCATGCCGTTCACCGCATCGACCAGCGTCGCGACGCAGTCCAGGCGGTAGTAGTCGGACAGCAGCGTGTCGGTGGCCAGCGTCTGCAGCACCGGCGCCGGGTCGGCGAGGCCGGTGGTCTCGACGAACACCCGGTCGAAGTCGATCACCGCGCCCGCGCGGCGCTGTGCGAAGAGCTCGCGCAGCGTCTCCTGCAGGTCGGTGCGCACGGTGCAGCAGAGGCAGCCGTTGGAGAGCAGCGTCATCTGCTCCGACGAGACCTGCAGCAGGTCGTGGTCGATGCCGACCTCACCCAGTTCGTTGATCACCAGCGCCGCGCGGTCCATGCCCGGATGCGTCAGCAGGTGCTTGAGCAGCGTGGTCTTGCCGCTGCCGAGAAAGCCGGTGATGACGGTGACCGGCAGCTTGCCGGCGAGCGGGTCCCGCGCCACGCCCGGACCTAGACGTTCATCTCCAGGATGTACAGGCCGCCGACGAAGCGGTCGACCGTGAACACCAGCCCGCGGTCATCCACGAAGCAGTCGTTGAGCTGGATCGCCCCGACCGGCGAGAGCTTGGGCGCACCGGGCACGAAGTACGCCACTTCCTTGACCTGGAAAGGGTCCGATACGTCGTAGGCGCGCACGCCGGCGTTGAAGAACGTGCCGACGATGATGGAATCGGAGCGCCACGACGTGGGCACCGGCAGGTTTTCGTGCAGGTTGTGCGCGCCGAAGCGTCCGCCGCGCTTCGCGAAGGCGTCGTAGGGCGGGGCGGGGAACGTGCCGATGGGCACCGGGTTGGTCTCGACCCGGTTGTCCAGCACCCAGACGAGCTTGGGCCAGTCCGCGCCGTCGTCCAGCACGCACTCGTCGCTGACGATGAGCAGATCGCGGCTGAAAAGCGGCAGCACCGTGTGGGTGAACCCGTTGAACGGCGGCGAGTACTGCCAGGACGCGACCGGCTTCGGACGTGAGCGGTCGGAAATGTCCAGCACCCACGCACCACCGTCGATGTAGCCGACGTATGCGCGGTCGGGTCGCTGCGGAAAGACGTTGGTGTTGTGCGCGCGGTAGCCCATGTCGAACTGCGGGGGCAGGCGCTTCGGGGGCGGGGCGTCGTCGCCCTTGCGCGTGCCGGGGTACCACCAGCGCCCGACCTCTTCCGGCTGGGACGGCTTGCGCACGTCGACGATGCGGTAGAACTGGTCGTCCTTGGGATTGGTCGGCTCGAAGTCTGCGGCGCCGCCCGCGAGATGGACGGTCTCGCCGTCGACGAACCACACCGCGTGCACGCCCCGCGAATGCGGGCCGGACGCATCGAAGTGGGAAATCCGCTTCGGGCTTTCAGGCACGCTCACGTCGAAGAGATCGAAGCCCGCCGGCTGGATGTTGACGCCGCTGGTCTGGTAGGCCACCGCCATCACGTCCCCGACCACGTCCAGGGAATTCGAGCGCATCTTCGCGTGCGGCAGGTCGGTCTGCACCACCACCTTCGGGTTGCGCGGATCGGTCACGTCCACGCCGGTGAAGTTCTTGGGCGCCGACTCGTGCGCGAGCCAGAGGATGCGGCGGCCATCGCGGGTCTGCTGCATCGCCATGCCTTCGCCCAGGCCGCCGAAACCGGCGAGCTCGTGGTGGGCGAGCAGGGTCATGTTCCAGGCGAGGGTCTGTTCGGGACGGGCGGCAGGGCCAGGAGCGGCGAGCTTGGTCATGAGGGGGCGTCGAACGGTGGGAGACCGGAACTCTACCGGATCGCGGGGCTCGTGAGCACATGCTCAACAAGCGTTGCTTGTGCGGCGCACGCTGCGCTAGCATTCCTCGCCGCCATGCCGCTCGAGACCGGCAGGTGCCCGCTCAAACCAGGAGGAAACATGAAGCTCAATCTCGCCGCCGCGGCGCTGGCCGCCGCGCTGATGACCGTGGCCGGCTTCGCCGGCGCGCAGGCCTTCCCCTCCAAGCCCGTCAAGATGATCGTGACCTACCCGCCGGGCGGGAGCTCGGACCTGATGGGCCGCATCCTCGCGCAGAAGCTCTCCGACCTGTGGGGCCAGCAGGTGCTGGTGGAGAACAAGTCCGGCGCGGCCGGGTCCATCGGCATGGACTACGCGGCGAAGCAGCCCGCTGACGGCTACTCGTTCGTCATCGGCAACTTCGGGCCGGTCGCGACCAACCCGATCCTCACCAAGGTGCCCTACAGCATCGACAAGGACTTCGTGCCGGTCACGATGGTGTGCACCGGGCCCAACATCCTGGTGGTCAACGCGTCGTCGCCGGTGAAGAACGTGGCCGAGCTCGTGGGGGTGGCGAAGAAGGATGCGGGCAAGATCAACTTCGCCACCAGCGGGCCCGGCAGCATGTCGCACCTCGTCGGCGAGATGTTCAAGAAGCAGGCCGCGATCGAGATCGTGCAGGTGCCCTACAAGGGGGGCGTGCTGGCGGTGCAGGACGTGCTCGCGGGGCAGGTGCAGATGATCTTCTCCGACGCGCTCCCGGTGATGCAGCACATCCGCGCCGGCAAGCTGCGGCCGCTCGGCGTCACCAGCAAGGACCGCTCGCCCCTTACGCCGGAGATCCCGACCATGGCGGAGCAGGGCTTCCCCGACCTCGTGGCGGTGAACTGGTGGGGCGTGCTGGTTCCCGCGGGCACGCCCAAGCCGATCGTCGACAAGCTCAACGCGGACCTGGTGAAGGTGCTGGCGATGCCGGACGTGAAGGAGAAGTTCGCGGCGCTGGGCGTGGAGCCGGTGTCGAGCACGCCCGAACAGTTCTCGCAGTACATCAAGGCCGAATCGGCCCGGTACGGGAAGCTGATCCAGGAAGCCGGCATCAAGACCGAGTAAGCAGCCGCGCGGGCCACTACTCGCGGCGCGAGCGTCGCTCAGGACCTGCGCCGCGCCGCTCGCTTCGCGCGCATCTTCGCGGGCGCACGCCGCACCCCGGCCATGGCCTCCAGCACGGCGCACACCGACGCGGTGTCGTCCTTGGCGTGGCCTGAGGCCATCGCGGCGGTGTAAATCGGCGCGCTGGTGGCGAACAGCGGCACCGGGCAGTCGAGGTCGGTGGCGAACTCGCCGATGATGTGCATGTCCTTCTGCCACACCTCGACCTTCATGGTGGCGTCCGAGTAGTCGTTCGCCACCATCATCGGGCCGCGCACCTGGAACATGCGCGAGCCGCCCGCGCCGCCGGCGACGACGTCGAGCACCTGCTGCAGGTCCAGGCCCGCCTTGGAGGCGAGGGTCATCGCCTCGCCTGCCGCGACGTTGTGGATCGCCACCAGGTGGTTGGCGATGTACTTCATCTTGGAGCCGTTGCCGAAGGCGCCGAGGTAGTAGTGGCCCTTGGAGAACCCCGGGAACACCTTCGCACACTCGTCGAACGCGGCCTTCGGCCCGCTCGCGTAAACCAGCAGGTCCTTGACCCGCGCCTGCGCGCCGGTGCCGGAGAGCGGGCAGTCCATCAGCGTGATGCCGGCCTGCTCGAGGATGGCGCGCGCCGCGTCCTTGGTGGCCAGCGGCATGGTGCTGGTCTCCACCACGATGAGACCCTTGCGCCGCGTCTTCGCGATCTCCTGCGCCACCGCCTCCACCGCCGCGGACGTCGGCAGGGAGGTGATCACGATCGGCGCGGCGCGGGCCACGTCGGCGGCCGACTTCGCCACGCGGCCGCCGTCCTTCGCCAGCGCCGCGCGCGCCGCCGGGACGACGTCGAAGCCGGTGACGCGATAGCCCGCCTTCAGCATGTTGGCGGCCATGGCCGAGCCCATGATCCCCAGACCCACCACGCCCACGTGGGGCGCGCCGTTCGTCGCCTTCTTCATGGCGCTCACGGGACGAGGATGCTCGAGCCGACCGTGCGCCCGGCCTCGAGGTCGGCGTGCGCACGCGCCGCCTCCGCGAGCGGGTAGCGCTGGTTGATGGACAGCTTCAGCACGCCCCGCGCGAGCCGGTCGAACACCGCATTGGCGCTCGCCTCGAGCTCGGCGCGCGTCGCGGTGTACGTGACCAGCGTCGGCCGGGTGAAGTAGAGCGAGCCCATCTTCTGCAGCAGCGGCGCCTCGACCGCCGGCGGCACGCCGGTGGTGGTGCCGAACGAAACGAAGAACCCGCGCGGCGCGAGGCTGTTCAGCGTCGCCTCGTAGGTGGCCTTGCCGACCGAGTCGTACGCCACCGGCACGCCGGCGCCGCCGGTGATCTCCTTCACCCGCTTGGCGACGTCCTCCTTCGTCCGGTCGATCACGAACTCGTAGCCGTTCGCACGCGCGAGGGCGCACTTGTCCGCCCCGCCGGCCACGCCGATCATGCGCGCGCCGAGATCCTTGCCCCACTGGCCGGCAAGCAGGCCCACGCCGCCCGAGGCCGCGTAGAACAGGACGAACTGCCCCGGCTTGACGGGATAGCAGCGCTGCATCAGGTATTCGACCGTCATGCCCTTGAGCAGGCTTGCCGCCGCCTGCTCCTCGGTCACGCCGGCGGGCAGCTTCAGGACGTGCTTCGCGGCGATGTTGCGCGCGCTGGCATAGGCGCCGTTCGGGCCGCCGTAGTAGCAGACGCGGTCGCCCTCGGCGAGGCCCGTCACGCCGGCACCGACCTTCGCGACCACGCCCGCCGCCTCGCCCCCGACCCCGCTCGGCAGCGGCACGGGATAGAGGCCCGAGCGCAGATACACGTCCATGTAGTTCAGGCCGACGGCGGACTGGCGGATCTGCACCTCGCCGGCACCGGGATCGGCGAGATCCAGGGTTTCTTCCTTCAGCACGTCCGGCGCCCCCGGCTGGGCGAAGCGGACGACGCGCGCTTTGGTGGTCATGGCGTTCTCACTCTCCTGGTGATGACCCGCGGCGTGGCGCTCACGGGACGATGGCGGGATGGGCCAGCGACGCGAGCGTGCGCTTGCGCGAGGCCTCGACGTGGGCGCGGATCAGTGCGCCTGCGCGCCGGCGGTCGCGCTTCTGCAGGGCGTCGATGATCGCCGCATGCTCGGCCGCGAACTGGCGCACGTCGAGCGCCTCGCCGCCGCCACCCACGCCCACATAGGTCAGCCGGTCGAACTGCTCGATCACCTCGGTCGCGGCGCGCTGCAGTCGGGAGTTTCCCGATGCCGCAGCTACGGCGAGGTGGAAGCGCCGGTTGTACGCGATCCACTTCGGCATGTCGCGCCCCCGCGGGCCGCTGCGGAACTCGTCCAGCGCGGCGAGCGTCGCATCGGAAGCGTGGTCGATGGCGCGCAGTGCGCACTCGCGCTCGTAGACCAGGCGCATTTCGTACAGCTCCACCGCGTCGGCGAGCGAGATCGGCCGCACGCGATAGCCCTTGCGCGGCAGCACGTCGACGAGGTGCTGCTCCTGCAGCCGCAGCAGCGCGTCGCGGATCGGCGACTTGCTGACCTGGAAGCGCTGCGCCAGCGCCTGCTCGTGCAGCGCGCTGCCCGGCTGCAGCGTGCAGCAGAGAATGTCGCCCCGGATGCGCTCGTAGACGTCGTCGCGCATCAGCGGGGCCTTGTCGATGGGGGCTTGCACGGTTGCGAATCATGCCCGTTTTGAAGGGCGCGCAGTATATCAGCGCGGCATGGGCTTCATGCCTTTTCGCGCTGGTGCACTGCGTCATGCGCCTGGAACCATCACGGCGCTTGACTTGAGTTTCGGCACGCTGGAATATCAGCGCCCACAAGAACAAGCCGGTCCGCAACGCCCGACACCAAGGAGGCTTCAACATGCATCGCTACGCCCGCGCGGCGCTCGCCGCGGTTTCGCTCTCGGCTGCGGCGCTCGCCGCCGCCCCCGCGTCTGCCGAGGACATCAAGCTGCGCATCGCCTCGGGACACCCCGCGGTGAACACCTACGTCAACCTGATGCAGAACTTCTTCGTCCCGGAGGTCACCAAGCGGGTGAAGGAGCGCACCAAGCACACCGTCGAGTTCGTCGAGGGCTACGGCGGCTCGATGGTGAAGGTGGCGGACACGCTGGAGGGCGTGCAGTCGGGCATCATTGACATAGGGGGCTACTGCTTCTGCTTCGAGCCGTCCAATCTGCCGCTGCACGCGTTCCAGGTCATGCTGCCCTTCGGCACCATGAACCCCGACATGAGCGTCAAGCTGGCGCGCGCCGTGTACGACAAGGTGCCGTACATGTCCAAGGTGTTCGAGGACAAGTTCAACCAGCGCCTGCTCGCCCTCATCGCCGACAACGGCTACAACCTCGGCACCAACTTCGAGTGGCAGAAGGTGAGCGACCTCAAGGGTCGCAAGCTCGCCGGCGCGGGCCTCAACCTCAAGTGGCTGGAGTTCGCCGGCGCCACGCCCGTGCAATCGTCGCTGCCCGAGGCCTACACGTCCATGCAGACCGGCGTATACGACGGCTGGATCATGTTCCCGTCCGGCTGGGTGAACTTCAAGCTCTACGAAGTGGGCAAGTTCTACACCGAGGTGGGTTTCGGCGCGATCACCTGGCACGGCCTCACCATCAACAAGAACCGCTGGGCCAAGCTGCCCAAGGACGTGCAGACCATCATCGCCGAGGTGGCGCGCGAGTTCGAGGCCAAGACCGGCACGGTGAACGCGGAGAACTATCCCAAGCAACTCGAGCAGCTGCGCGGCTTCGGCGTGAAGGTCGCCGCCGTGCCTGATTCGGTGCGGGTCGATTGGGCCACTGCGCTCAAGGGCTGGCCGCAGGAGAAGGCCACCGAGCTCGACAAGGCCGGCCTGCCGGCAAGCCAGGTCCTGAAGATGAGCATCCAGGAAGCGGAAAAAATGGGCCACAAGTGGCCGGTGCGGTACGAAATAAAGTAGCCGGCGACGGACCGGGGCGGGCCGGGCGGCCTGCCCCGAACATCGGCTGAGAGGCTATCTCCTTGCTGGCCCGGTTCTCCAACTGGACGTCGAAGTCGCTGCTGGTGTTCGCGGCGACGCTGGGCTTCCTGCTGTCCTTCCTGGTCGTCGCGGACGTCATCGGGCGGGTGGTCTTCAACAGCCCAGTGAAGGGCACGCCGGAGCTGGTTTCCACGGCGATCGTCATCATCTGTTTCATGCAGGCGCCGTACGCCATCCGCAGCGGCGGCATGATCTACGTCGACTTCGTCGTCCAGCACTTCTCGCCGCGGATGCAGTCGTGGCTCGCCGCGATCGGAGCGCTGCTCGGGGCTGCGTTCCTGCTCTTCATCGTGTGGGGCAGCTACGGCAACGCCTGGAACGCCTGGATGGAAGGGGAGTTCGAAGGCGAGGGCGCGCTGCGGGTGCCGGCGTGGCCCGCGCGCCTCACCGTCGTCGTCGGTTGCGCGCTCGGAGCGCTGAACTACGTGCTGATGGCGCTTTCCAGCATCCAGGCCGCCCGCCGAAACGAGCCGCCGCCCCCGCCGCCAGCGCTGGGCTGATCCACGCAGGCAACGAAGGCGCCCCCCTTGTTCGACTCCACCGATCTCATCATTCTCGTCGGCTCGCTGCTGGTGGTGGTCTTCGCCGGCGTGCACATCGCCATCGCGCTCGGCGTGACGTCGGTGCTGGGCATCTACCTGATGACCGACGACATCGAGGTGGCCAGGAACTTCGTCGGCAACACCGCCTACGAGGCGCTGCGCGACTACGTGTTCGCGGTCATACCGCTGTTCATGCTGATGGGCGAGTTCCTCGCCAAGTGCGGCGCGGCGAAGGACATGTTCGCGCTGATGAACCGGATGACCGGCTTCGTGCGCGGCCGCCTGGCGGTGACCACCGTGCTCGCCAACGCCGTGTTCGCGTTCGTCACCGGCGTCAGCATCGCGGCGGCGGCGGCGTTCTCGCGCATCGCCTACCCGGAGATGAAGCGCCACGGCTACGAGCGCGGCTTCTCGCTCGGCTGCATCGCCGGCAGCGCCTGCCTGGGCATGCTCATCCCGCCGAGCGTGCTGATGATCGTCTGGGGCGTGCTGACCGAGGAGTCCATCGGCAAGCTGTTCCTCGCCGGCGTGCTGCCGGGCTTCCTGCTGGTGTCGTTCTACATCGCCTACATCCTGTGGGTCGCCTACACGCAGCCCGAGCGCGTCGGCGAGGGCCCCGGCGCGGCCGAGAAGCGGCGCGTGGATGCCATCGCGGCGGGCGAGACCGAGCAGGGGAGCGGGCTGTGGGGCACGTTCCTGGTGATCGCGCTGGTGATCGGCGTCCTGTGCGGCATCTGGCTCGGCGCGTTCACTCCGACAGAGGGCGCCGGGGTCGGCGCGGCCGCAGCGCTGGTGCTCGCGCTGGTGAAGGGCGTACGCTGGAAAGAGATCGTCGAGGTCGTGATCCTCGTCGGCCGCACCTCAGGCCCGCTGCTGATCCTGCTGTTCACCGCGCAGCTCTACTCGCGCGTGCTGTCGATGACAGGCGTGACCAAGGCGGTGCAGGATCTCATCCTCGGCGCCGGGCTCTCGCCCTACATGATCCTCGCGCTGATGGTGCTGGTGTGGTTCATCCTCGGCTGCATCATCGACTCGATCTCGATCATCCTGCTGACGGTGCCGGTGTTCGCGCCCATCGCCCAGGCGGCAGGCTTCGATCCGCTCGCCTTCGCGATTCTCGGCATCCTCGCCATCGAGACCGGGCTGCTCACGCCGCCGTTCGGCATCCTGGTATTCACGGTGCGCGCGGCCTTGCCCTACGAGGGGGCATCCGTGGGCGAGATCTTCCGCGCCTCGGTGCCCTACTGGATCGCGCTGCTCGCGGTCATTCTCGCCATCGCCATTTTTCCGCAGATCGCGACGTGGCTGCCCGACGCCGCGTTCTCGGCCAAGTAAGGAGATCGCCCATGCCCGCCTACTGGCTCGCCCGCTCGAAGATCGACGATCCGGTCGCCTACAAGCGCTACACCGACCAGGTGCCCGCGATCATCGCGAAGTACCACGGCAAGGTGCTCGCGCGCGGCGGGAAGTACCGGATCATGGAAGGCCCGGAGACGTTCCACCGGTTCATCGTCATCGAGTTCCCGACCATGGAGCAGGCGGTCGCCTGCTTCGAGTCGCCCGAATACCAGGCCGCGTCCGCGCATCGCCGCGGCGGCGCCGGGATCGTGGAGAATGTGATCGTCGAAGGCGGCGACGCGACGCCGCGCTGACCCCGAAGTCCCCCTCTCGTCCAACACTCAGGAGCATTCCATGGAGTACGTCATCCAGCCCGCGCCCGTCCCCACCCTGCCGGTGGAAGGCACCAACGCGCACTTCCCGGTCGCCCGCATTTTCTGCGTCGGCCGCAACTACGCCGACCACGCGCGCGAGATGGGCCACGACCCGACGCGCGAGCCGCCGTTCTTCTTCATGAAGCCGGGCAGCGCGGTCGTCACCGACGGCGTCTTCCCCTATCCCGCGCAGACGAAGGACGTGCACCACGAGATGGAGCTCGTCGTCGCGATCGGCAAGGGCGGGGCGAACATCCCCGAGGCGAAGGCCCTCGAGCACGTCTACGGCTACGGCGTGGGTCTCGACATGACCCGCCGCGACCTGCAGGGCGAGGCGAAGAAGATGGGCCGTCCCTGGGATACCGGCAAGGCATTCGACGCGTCCGCGCCGTGCTCTGCGCTGGTCCCGGCCGCGAAGATCGGTCATCCGAGCAAGGGCGCGCTCGTCCTGGAGGTCAACGGCCAGGTGAAGCAGAAGGGCGATCTCGCCGATCTCATCTGGAACATCCCCGAGCAGATCGCGTTCCTGTCCACGCTGTTCACGCTGATGCCGGGAGACCTCATCTTCACCGGGACGCCCGCGGGCGTCGGGCCGGTGGTCAAGGGCGACACCATGAAGGGCTGGGTCGACGGCGTCGCCTCGATCACCGTCAAGGTCGTCTGATCTCGACTCGTCGGGCGCGGTCCTCGCGGGGACCGCGCCGAACAAGGAGGAACACGCCGTGCCGCTGAACCATCTCGAGCATTTCCTGATCCAGACCGCCGACATCCAGAAGACGCGCGACTGGTACGTGCGCGTGCTCGGCATGAAGGAAGGCTGGCATCCCGATTTCAAGTTCCCGGTGGTATGGCTCTACCTCGGGGACAAGGACGTGCTGCACCTCACCGAGGGCGGCGCGAACACCTCGGAGAACCGCAAGAAGTACCTCGGCCAGCAGTCCGACGCGCTCGCGGGAAGCGGGGTGGTGGACCACGTCGCGTTCCGCTGCGACGGACTGCCGCAGATGATCACGCACCTGAAGGGCGAGGGTGTCTCCTTCACTCAGCGCATGGTGAGCGACCAGGGGCTCTACCAGCTCTTCCTGCTCGATCCCAACGGCGTGAAGATCGAGCTCAACTTCGCCAACAGCGAAGCGCTCGAGCACGGCATCAGCCCCGAGCTCAAGGCCTCGGAGCTGCCCGCGTGAGGGCGCGCCGCCGTGCGTTCCTCGCCCTGGCTGCCGGGCTTCTGGCGACGGGGCCGCTCCACGCGCAGACGTGGCCGGAACGCCCGGTCACCATCGTGCTGCCGCTGCAGGTGGGCAGCGCCTCCGACATCGCGGTGCGCATCTTCGCCGAGCGGCTGTCCGAGGAGCTGAAGGGCTCCTTCGTGGTGGAGAACGTGCCGGGCGCGGCGGGTCTCATCGGCGCCGAGCGCCTCGCCAGGGCGAAGCCCGACGGCTACACGCTGGCCGCGCTCAACAACAGCATCCTCACCATCCTGCCCAACATCCAGAAGGACAAGGTCACGTTCAATCCGCTGGCGGACTTCACGCCGGTCCACGGAATCGCCAACATCCCCACGCTGCTCGGCGTGAGCGAGACGCTGCCGGTGAAGAACGTGCGCGACCTGGTGGCCCTGGCGCAGGGAAAACCCGGGCAGCTCAACTACGCCACCGGCGGACCGGGCAGCCCGCAGCACCTGGCCACGGAAATGTTCATGGCGATGACCGCCACGAAGATGACCCAGGTGCCGTACAAGGGGGCGACCGCCGCGGCTGCCGGGCTCGCTGGCGGGCAGGTGGACGTCATGTTCATCTCGCACTCCATCGCGCTGCCGTTCCTGCCGACCGGCAAGGTACGGCCGATCGCGTTCGCCGGTCCGAAGCGCAGCGCCGCGTTCCCCGACCTGCCGACGGTGGCCGAGAGCGGCGTGCCCGGCTTCGACTATTCCTCGTGGATCGCGCTGTTCGCGCCGAAGGGCACGCCGGCGGACGTGGTGAGCCGGCTGCAGGCCGCCTCCGCGAAGGTGCTCGCCGCGCCGGACATGAAGGAGCGCCTCGCCAAGTCGGGCCTGGAACTGTGGGCGACCCCGCCGGCGGCGCTGCCCGGCGTCATTCGCGAGGACCTCGACCGCTGGGCCAAGGTCGCGCGCGAGGCCAACATCAAGGCAGAGTAGGGCGCCCACGCGTGACGGTCACGGGCCGCCAGTTCCACAACCAGCCCGAGGACAGCCACCAGCACGGCTTCCTGGCTGCGTTGTGGGACGAGGTGCGCGGCCGTTCCGGCGGGCGCATCGACATCCGCGTCCATGCGCGGAACGGCGGCGTCGCGGGATCCGACCCGCGCGTGCTCGAGATGGTCGCGACGGGCGAGCTCGAGTTCGCCACCATGATGGGACCGCTCATTGCGGCGAAGGTGCCGGCCGCCGAGGTCCAGGGCGTGCCGTTCGCGTTTGCGGATTCGGGCGAGGTGCACCGCACGGTGGACGGACCGCTCGGCGACCATCTGGCGGCCGAAGCCGCCGCGCACGGGCTCTACATCGTCCCCGGCGGTACGCTGGAGAACGGCTTCCGCCACGTCTGCTCGGTGTCGCGGCACGTGCGCGGGCTCGCCGATCTCGCGGGATACCGGGTGCGCGTCCCGGCGGGCCGGGTGTTCGCCGATCTCTTCCGCGCCCTGGGCGCCGAGCCGGTGGTGATCAACATCGACGGCCTGTACGACGCGCTTGCGTCGGGCCGCGTCGACGGCCACGAGAACCCGCTCGCGATCACCGAGGTGAACGGGCTCTACCGCGTGACGCGCCACGTTGCACTGACGCGCCACGTGTGGTCCGGCTTCAACCTTGTGGCGAACCTCGCGTTCTGGCGACGGCTGCCCGACGCCGACCAGGCGATGATCCTCGGCTGCGTGCGCACGCACGTCGCTCGGCAGCGCGCCTACACGGTGGCGCTGAACCTCGAGCTGGAAACGGCCACGCTCGCGGCGCGCGGCATGACGATGACGCCGGTGGACCGCGACGCCCTGCGCGCGCAACTGGGTCCGGCGTTCTACCGGTCCCTGCGCGACCGCTGCGGCGAGCGCGCCTGGCTGCTCCTCCAGGACGCCGTGGGAAAGCTGCCGGGATGAGGCCGCGCGCGCCCCGCTCAGGCCGCGCTGCCGGCCTTCTCCTTCTGCCACGTCTCGCAGCGCTGCATTGCGAGCGGCGTGAATTCGGCCTGCGGTTGGTTGCCGCCGATGACGAACATGAGCAGATGCTCCTTGTCCGGCTCGTCATAGGTGACGTTCATGAAGCGGCGCGCGACACCCACCGGGAAGGAGATCACGTCGAACGGATCGAGGTCGATGGCCTCCTTCGCGTCGCCTTCGTTCCATTCGCACCGCCACTTGCCGGTCATGGGAATGAAGGTCTCGTTGGTGTCGTGGTTGTGCATCAGCGGGCCCTTGCCGGGCTTCGCCTTGCAGTAACCGAGGTTGAACCCTTCCTGGATGGCGATGGCCGGCATCGCCGAGGCGTCGTCGCCCACCGGCGAGGTGGTCGCCTCGTTGGCGGCCGCAGGCGGCTGGAAGCCGATCACGGCGATCAGGGTGCGGTGGCACTCCGGCACGTCGCTGTCGGGCAGCCCGCCGTCGGAGCCCTTGAGGTCCTTGAAGCGCGCCACGCGCTTCATCATCTCGTCGCGGGTCCACACCCGCACGTCCTTCCAGTCGCTCATGACGGCCTCCTGCCTGGTTTCGGGGTCGCTTCGAACCGCCGTAATAGGGGCAGGTGCGAAGCGGCGTCAATCGTGCACCGCAGCGAACGCCGCAAATCAATGCCCAAACGACTTGGGTCATGCTACCGTAGCCCCCAGAAAGCCGCGCCCGGTGGAGACCCCGGGTTCGCAATGAGAAAGCGGCGCAGGAATCCACTCTAGGAGGAGCCATCCATGCAACACACCCGACGCAAATTGCTCGCAGGCGCATCGGCGCTGCTCGCCGCGACCGCACTCGCCGCACCGGGCGCCGTGCTCGCGCAGGGCCAGCCGATCAAGGTCGGCATCGGCATCGCGCAGACCGGCCCGCTGGGCGGTGGCGGCAAGGCCGCGCTGCTCGGCCTGCAGATGTGGGTCGACGATGTCAACGCCAAGGGCGGACTGCTCGGGCGCAAGGTCCAGCTCATCGCCTACGACGACCAGTCCAATCCTGCCGTCACGCCCGGCATCTACACCAAGCTGCTCGACGTGGACAAGGTGGACCTGCTGGTCGCCCCCTACGGCACCAACCCGACGGCGCCGATCATGCCGCTGGTGAAGCAGCGCGACCTGCTGCTGATGGGCAACTTCTCGTTCGACGCGAACGCGAAGATCCAGCACGACAAGTGGTTCAACAATGCGCCCTGGGGCGCGGGCGCGGTCGCCTGGGGCGGCACGTTCCTGGAGGCCGGCAAGGCGCTGGGCGGCAAGACCATCGCGTTCCTCGCCGCCGATGCCGAGTTCGCGCAGAACCTCGCCACCGGCGCGCGCGCCATCTCCAAGGCCATGGGCCTGCAGACGGTGTACGACCAGAACTATCCGCCCAACACGGTGGACTTCTCGTCGATGATCCGCGCAGTGCGCAATGCCAAGCCCGACATCGTGTTCGTTGCGTCCTATCCGGGCGAGTCCGCCGCCCTGGTGCGCGCGGTCAACGAGATCGGCGTGGGCAGCTCGGTGAAGCTGATCGGCGGCGGCATGGTCGGCCTGCAGTTCACCCCCATCATGGAGCCGCTCGGCTCGATGTTGAACGGCTTCGTGAACTTCCACAGCTGGGTGCCCGAGAAGACCATGGACTTCCCGGGCGTGGCCGACTTCCTGAAGCGCTACCAAGCGCGCGCGGTGCAGGAGAAGGTCGATCCCCTGGGCTTCTACCTGCCGCCGTACAACTACGCCATCGGGCAGATGCTCGAGCAGGCGGTGACGGCGACCAAGAGCCTGGACCACAAGATGCTGGCCGACTACATCCGCAAGAACGAGATGAAGACCATCGTCGGCAACATCCGCTACGACGCCGTGGGCGAGTGGGCGACGCCGCGCCTGCCGATGATCCAGTTCCAGGGCGTGACAGACAAGAACGTGGACCAGTTCCGCGGCCCGGGCCGGCAGGTGATCATCGCGCCGGCGAAGCTGCAGACGGGCAACGTTCAGCCCTTCGACAAGCTGCGCAAGTAGCATCGACCACCGCTGGCACCGCCTCCGGCCGGGCATCCTCCGGCCGGAGCGGATGATCGGCCTCAGCGCGCCTGCGGCGTCCCCACCGTGGATCTAGAGCTCCTCTACGAAGCGATCATCTCCGGCATCCTGCTCGGCTGCTTCTACGCGGCGGTGAGTCTCGGGCTGTCGCTCGCCTTCGGGCTGCTCGATGTGCCCCACATCGCGCATCCGTCCTTCCTGGTGCTGGGCGCGTTCGCGACCTACATGCTCGGCCTGCAGGGCGTGGACCCGCTGCTCGCGGGCCTGCTCATGATGCCGGTGTTCTTCGTGTTCGGGCTCGCCGTCTACCAGTTCTATTACTCGACCTTCGAGAAGCGCGGCACCGACACCGGGCTGCGCGGCATTGCATTCTTCTTCGGCGTGGCCTTCATCGTGGAGGTCGGGCTCATCGTGGCCTTCGGCGTGGACCAGCGCCTGGTCGAAGCGCCCTACATCGGCACCAGCACCCGCTTCGGCGAGATGCGCATCCCCAACCGGATGCTGGTGGCCTTCGGCGTCGCGGTGCTGATCACCACGGTGCTCACCATCTACCTCGCGAAGACCTTCACCGGGCGCGCGATCAAGGCCGTCGCTCAGGACGAGGGCGCGCTGCGCCTCATGGGCGCCGACCCGGTGCGCATCAAGCGCTTCGCCTTCGCCATCGCCACCGCGACCTGCGCGCTCGCCGGCGCGCTGCTCATCATCGTGGGGCCGGTCGATCCGGGCCTCGGCCGGCTCTACATCGGCCGCACCTTCTGCGTGGTCGTGCTCGCCGGGCTCGGCAGCATGAGCGGAACGGTGGTCGCCGGGCTTATCCTCGGCATCGCGGAGTCGATCGTGCTCGCCTCGGTCGGCGCGGCCTGGGCGCCCGCGGTCGCCTTCGGCATCCTGCTCGTCGTGCTGGGGGTACGCCCGGCCGGCCTCTTCGGACGGTAACGCCATGGGCCGCTTTGTCATCGGCGCCCTCGCCGTCCTCGCCGTGCTCGCGGCGATACCGCTCTGGGTCACCAACGAGTACTTCTACTTCGCCGCCTACGTCGTCCTGCAGTTCATCGTGCTGGCCACCGCCTGGAACATCCTCGGCGGCTTCGCCGGCTACGTGAACTTCGGCTCGGCGGCGTTCTTCGCCATCGGCGCGTACACGGCGGTCGCGCTGTTCAAGGCCGTAAACCTGCCGCTCCCGCTGCAGATCCTCGCCGGCGCCGCGGTGTCGGGGCTGCTCGGGCTCGGCGTGGGCCTGCTCACGCTGCGGCTGCGCGGCATCTTCTTCTCCATCGCCACCATCGCGGTGGCGATCATCCTCGAGACCTTCATCATCAACTGGTCGTACGTCGGCGGCGCCAAGGGTCTGCCGATCCTGCGGCCGACGGATGCGCCGCTGCACTTCCAGAGCTACCTGCAGTGGCTGTTCTTCGTGATGGGCGTGGTCGCCGTCATCGCCGTCGCCTGCGCGCGCTACGTGCAGACCTCCTGGCTCGGGCGCGGCCTGCGCGCCATCCGCGACAACGAGAGCGCGGCGGAGTGCTCGGGGGTCCCCACCCTGCAGCTCAAGCTCGCCGCCGCGACGCTGTCCGGTGCACTGATGGGCGCTGCGGGCGCGCCGTTTGCCCAGTACCTGTCGTTCATCGAGCCCGTGTCGGCGTTCAGCCTCACCTACGCGGTGAACGCCCTCGCGATGCCGATCATCGGCGGCATGGCGCACTGGATAGGCCCGGTGATCGGCGCGATCCTGCTCGGCACCGTGCAGCAAATCGTGACCGTGACCATCTCGTCGGAGCTCAACGTGCTGGTGGTCGGCGTGCTGCTGGTGGTGTTCGTGGTCGCCGCGCCGGAGGGCATCCTGGGCCTGGTCGCGAAGCTGCGCCGCCGCGTCGGGAGCACGAAATGACCCGCATCCTGGAGGCCCGCGGGGTCACCAAGCGCTTCGGCGGCTTCACGGCGCTGTCCGAGGTCAGCGTGGACGTCATGCAGGGCGAGCGCTTCGGGCTGATCGGTCCGAACGGGTCGGGCAAGACGACACTGATCAACTGCATCTCGGGGGCCCTGTTCAACGACGGCGGGTCGATCCAGTTCCAGGGCGAGGAGATCTCGCGGCTGCCTGCCTACAAGCGCACGCGGCTCGGCATCGCCCGCAGCTTCCAGATCCCGCGGCCGTTCGCCAGCATGTCGGTGGTGGAGAACCTCATCGTGCCGCTGGAGTACGTGGTGCACCGGGGCTCGCTGCACACCGCGGACACCCACGGCGAGGCGATGCAGATCCTCAGCGACATGGGCCTCGCCGACAAGGCCGAGACCAAGGCGAACCAGCTCACCCAGGTCGACCTGCGCAAGATGGAGCTCGCGCGCGCCATGGCCGCGCGGCCCAAGCTCCTGGTGTCGGACGAGGCGATGGCGGGCCTGTCGACGGCGGAAGTGGACGAGGTGCTCGCCATCCTGTTCAAGCTCAACGAGCAGGGCATCACCATCATCATGATCGAGCACATCATGCAGGCGGTGATGCGGTTCTCGCAGCGCGTGGTCTGCCTGGACGCCGGCAAGATCATCTGCCAGGGAACGCCCACCGAGGTGGTCGCCAATCCGGACGTGCAGAGGGCCTACCTTGGCGTTTGAGCTCGCCATCCGCGACATCGAGGCCGGCTACGGCGCCGTCCGCGCGCTGCATGGGGTTTCGCTCGACCTGAAGGAAGGCGAGACCGTCGCGCTGCTGGGTACCAACGGCAACGGCAAGAGCACGCTCATGAAGTGCCTCATGGGCATGGTGAAGCCGACGGCCGGCAGCATCATCCTGGCGTCGGACGGCCAGTCGATCGACCTGTGCAAGCTCGAGACGCAGGACATCGTCAACCTCGGTATCGCGATCGTGCCGGAAGGCCGGCGCCTCTTTCCCAAGCTCACCGTCGAGGAGAATCTGCTGCTCGGCGCCTTCCGCGGCGCGGCGCGCGCGAACATCCAGAGGAATCTCGAGTTCGCCTACACCTCGTTTCCGGTGCTCAAGGAACGCCGCGTGCAGCTGGCCGGCAGCATGAGCGGCGGCCAGCAGCAGATGCTCGCCATTGCGCGCGCGCTGATGTCCGAGCCGCGCATCCTGCTGGTGGACGAGCCGTCGGTGGGCCTCTCGCCGCTGCTCGTCCAGCACACCATCACGACCATCAAGGACATGAAGGAGCGCCTCGGCCTCTCCGTGCTGATGGCCGAGCAGAACTTCCAGCAGGCCATCCGGATCGCCGACCGCGGGTACATCATCGTCCACGGCGAGATCGTTTTCGAGGGCAAGGACGTCAACGCGTTGCAGGACAACGATCTCGTGAAATCTCTCTACCTCGGCGTCTGAAGGACGCCGAGGCACAAGATTTCAGGAGATCCAGAGCCTTCAACGCCACAAGGGGGGAGAACGGCCCCCCTTGTGTATCCCCCCGACCACCGCCGCCCCTCGAAGGCGTCAAACCCTGCCCAGCGCCTTGAGGATCTTCTCCGGGGTGAAGGGCTGCGAGGTCACGCGAGTCTTGAACGGCTTCAGGGCGTCGTTGATGGCGTTCATCACCGCGCCCGGCGCGCCGGCGGTGCCAGCCTCGCCGGCGCCCTTCGCGCCGAGCTCCGAGGTCTTCGTGGGTGTTTCCACGTGGCCCACGATGATGTCGGGCATCTCGCCGGACATGGGCACGAGGTAGTCAGCCATGTTGCCGTTGAGGAGCTGCCCGTTCTCGTCGTACAGGCACTCCTCGAACAGCGCCGCGCCGATGCCCTGCACCACGCCGCCACGGATCTGCTCGTCGACCAGCATGGGATTGATGATGGTCCCGCAGTCCTCCACGCACCAGTGCTTGAGCAGCTTCACGAAACCGGTATCGGCGTCGACTTCGACCAGCGAAGCCTGGATGCCGTTGGTGAAGGTGAAGCCATACTCGCGCGGCGTGTAGTGCCGCGTGACGGTGAGTTCGGCCTGGAACTTCATCGGCAGCGTGTCGGGGCGGAAATAGGCGACGCGACCCAGCTCCGCGAGCGGCATTTTCGACTCGCTGGTGAGCTTGTCCACGATCTCGCTGTTGACGATGTCCAGCTTGGCCTTGTCGACGTTCAGGATCGCCGCGGCGATGTCCAGGATGTTGGAGCGCAACGCGCGGCCCGCCTGCAGCACCGCCTCGCCGCCGATGCCGGCGCCTCGCGATGCCCAGGTGCCGCCGCCGTAGGGCATGACCCCGGTATCGCCGGTCGAGACGCGCACCTTGTCGATGGTGACGCCGACGGCGCTCGCCGCGATCTGCGCGAAGATGCCTTCCGTCCCCTGCCCCTGCTCGGTCACGCTGCAGGTCACGTACACGGCGCCCTGGGGATCGAGACGCAGGGTCGCGCCGTCCTGCGCGGAGATGCGCGCGCCGCCCACGCCGTAGAACGCGGGCGATGGATTGGTCACCTCGATCATGGCCGCGAAGCCGATGCCGCGGTGGATGCCGCGCTTGCGCAGCTCGGCCTGCTCGGCGCGGAGCTGGTCGTAGTCCATCAGCTTCAGCAGCTTCTCGAGCGACTGCTGATGGGAGAGCTTCTCGAATTTGATGCCCGAGGCCGCCGTGTACGGGTACGCATCGTCGGGAATCAGGTTGCGTCGCCGGAACTCGGCCGGATCGAGCCCGAGCCTGTCCGCGGCGAGATCGACAATGCCCTCGGTGAGTGCGACCGCGATCGGATGCCCCACCGCGCGATACTGGCAGGTCACGTTCTTGTTGGTGAACACGACGTGCATCTTCGCGCGGTACTCCCTATGGGCGTAGGGCCCGCCGGTCAGGTTGACCACCTGGTTGCCTTCGATGCCGCTGGTGCGCGGATAGACCGAGTACGGACCGATGGCGGTGACGTCGTCCACGTCGAAGGCGAGGATCTTCCCGTCCTTGGTGCAGGCCAGCCTCACGGTAGCCTTGTGCTCGCGCGCATGGATGTCGGTGAGGAAGGACTCCAGCCGGTCGGCCACGAACTTGACCGGCCGGCGCAGCATTACCGAGATCGCCGCGGTGGCCATCTCGTCGGGGTAGACGTGCACCTTGATGCCGTACGAGCCGCCGACGTCCTTGCAGATGACGCGGACGCTCGACTCAGGGATGTTGAGATGCTTGGAGAAGATGTCCTGCATCATGTGCGGCGCCTGGGTCGCGTGGTACACCGTGAGCGAGTGCTCCGCAGCGTTGTAGTCGGCGAGGATCGACCGCCCCTCCATGCAGACGCCGGTATGGCGGCCGAACGCATAGGTTTCCTCGACCACCAGGTCCGCCTGCTTCCAGACCTCGTCGAACTTCTCCGTCACGAGCTCCCGCTTGAAGCAGACGTTGTCGCCGAGATCGGGGTGGATCACGTAGCGGCCGGCGAGCGCGTCGTCCATGTCGGTGACGACCGGCAGCTCTTCCCACTCCGCCTCGACGAGCTGGAGCGCGTCTTCGCCCTGCGTCCGCGTCTCCGCGACGATGGCGGCGACCGCCTCGCCCTGCCAGCACGCGCGCTCGATGGCGATGGCGTGCTGCGGCGGCGACTTGATGCCCTTGAGATGCCCGAGCACCGCGACCCACGGGGTGCAGTACTCGGCCACGGCACGCCCGTCGAAGCAGGCAATCACGCCCGGCTGCCGGGCGGCCTTGGAAAGATCGAGACGCTTGATGCGGGCGTGAGCGTGCGGACTGCGGAAGAACACGACGTGAGCGAGGCGCGGAAAGCGCAGGTCGTCGACATACGCGCCCCGGCCCTGCAGCAGCCGCTTGGCATTGGCGCGCGGGACGCTCTGCCCGATGTAACCCTTGTCGGTCTTCGTGCCCGGTGCGTGCAGCGGCAGTTCGGCGCGCGCGTTCATGCCCTCACCCCGCTCTTGCGCGATTGCAGCACTTCCTCGACCGCGTCCACGATGGCCTGGTAGCCGGTACAACGGCAGTAGTTGCCCGACAGGTACTCGCGGATCTCGTCGCGCGACGCGTCGGGCCGCTCCTGGACCAGCGCCTGCGCCGCGATCAGCATTCCCGGCGTGCAGAAGCCGCACTGCAGCGAGTTGTGCTCGTGGAAGGTTCTCTGGAGATCGGCGATCTCGCCGGAATCCGACAGGCCCTCGATGGTGTCGACCTTGCGGCCCGCCGCCTGCACAGCAAGCATGAGGCAGCCGCGCACGATCTTCCCGTCGACGCGCACGGTGCAGGCGCCGCAGACGCCGTGCTCGCAGCCGACGTGCGCGCCGGTGAGTCCGAGCTCCTCGCGGAGGAAGTCGATCAGGTGCTGCCGCGTCGGAATGCGGCGAGTGACGGCCGCGCCGTTCACCGTCAGGGTGGTCTCGATGACGTGTTCCATGGATTTGCTCATGCGACGAGGGCGACGAGAGCGCGGCCGGTGAGCACGCGCGCGAGGTGGAGCTTGGTGGCGGTCGAGGTGTACAGGTCGCCGGGCGGATCGAGATCGCGCGACACGGCGTCCTGCGCCGCCTTGACGACGTCCGCGGTCGGCGCCCGGCCTTCCACGGCCTTGCCCGCCTCGACAGCGAGCACTGGCCGGTCGCCGGCACCGAGAAAGGCGAGCCGGACATCCGACACGCGGCCGGCGTCGACCCTGGCGTGCGCCGCCAGCCCGACAATGGCGTAGTCGCCATGACGGCGGGCGAGCTCGAGAAAGACGGATCGGTAACCGGGGCGTAACGGGAACTCACCGGCGACGAGAATTTCCCTGGCGCCGAGCGCGGTCTCGTAGAGCCCGCGGAAGAAGTCGCGCGCCGCGACGCGACGCTCCCCGCTCCGCCCGGCGAGCACCAGCGTCGCGTCCAGCGCGAGTGCGCAGGCCGGATACTCCGCCGCCGGATCGGCGAGCGCGACGCTGCCGCCGAATGTTCCAGCGTTGCGGATGGCGACGTGCGCGATGTGCGGCACCGCCTGCGCGAGCAGCGGCACGTGCCGCGCGATTTCGGGCGAGTGCTCGATCTCCGCGTGAGTCGTGAGCGCGCCGACGCGGACCACGCCCCCGTCGACGCGAATGCCGGCGAGGCCGGGCACGCCGGTGATATCGACCAGGACGTCCGGCGTGGACAGCCGCATGTTGAGCGCGGCAAGCAGGCTCTGGCCGCCCGCGAGTATCTTCGCGCCGTCGCCGTGCGCTTCGAGGAGATCGAAGGCTTCGGCGAGCGAGCGCGGTCGTGCATAGGCGAACGATGGCGCCTTCACGGCCGCTCCTCCTTGGTGGGTATGTTGTGAACTCGGCTGGCTGCACGTAATGCTAGCAGGAGCCCCGTGCACTGCGGGGCCTCCTGCACAGCGTCACCGCCGCCCTCGACCAGGCATCGATTCATGATGCGCTGCCGCAGACCCGCCGCATGGCGCGCAGGGGCCGAGGTCCCGTATGCTGCGCGCATGGGTCCGGAGACGCTTCTCTACGCCGGCGATGGACTGGCCGCGTATGGCTTTCCCGCGGGTCATCCGCTGGGCGCGAACCGCCAGGGCGCCTTCCTGGCCGAGGCCTCGCGCCAGGGACTCGACCGCCGGGTCCGCCAGGCGACGCCCCGCGAAGCCTCGCGGGAGGAGATCGAGCGCTTCCACCAGCCCAGTCATTACGACTGGGTGCTGGCATGCTGCGCCCGCGGAGACGGCTATCTCGACTACGGCGATACGCCGGTGTTTCCGCACGCGCTCCAGGCAGCCTCGACGGTCGTCGGCGCAGCGCTGGACGGCGTTGAACGCATCATGGCCGGCGACGCAGTACGCAGCTTTCAGCCCATCGGCGGCCTGCACCACGCGCGGCGTGGGCGCGCGTCCGGATTCTGCATCTTCAACGATCTCGGCTGCGTGATCGACACGCTGCGCAACCGGCACGGCGTGCGGCGCATCGCCTACGTGGACATCGACGTGCATCACGGCGACGGCGTGTACTACCCGTACGAACGCGATGCAGACCTGATCGTCGCGGACATCCACGAGGACGGCCGCATGCTGTACCCGGGCACGGGCCACGCGCACGAGACCGGGATGGACGGCGCAGCCGGCACCAAGCTCAACGTGCCGTTGCCTCCGGGAGCCGGAGACCGGGAGTTCCTGGAGAGCTGGGAGCGGGCGCTTCACCACATCGAGTCGCATGCGCCGGAGTTCGTGATTCTTCAGTGCGGCGCCGACGCGATGGCCGGCGATCCCCTGGCGGATCTGCGCTACACCACGGCGGCCTATGCTCGCGCCGCCCGCGATGTGCGGCGCCTCGCCGACGAGCGATGCGGCGGCCGGCTGATGGCCTTCGGCGGCGGCGGCTACGAGCTGCGCAACCTCGCGGCCGCGTGGACGGCGGTCCTGGGGGAGCTCGTCTAGCGACGCAGCTTGGCGATCAGGTCGTCGAGGTGATCGAGGCTCATGTAGCCGATCACCAGCTTGCCGCTGCCCTTCTTGCCGGGCTTGATCTCGATCGCGGTGCCGAGCGTTTCGGCAAGCTCTTCCTCGAGCCGCTGGACGTCACGGCTGGTCCGCGCCTTCGGCCGCGGCGCCGGCAGCTTGGGATGAAGGGTGTCGTTGACCAGTGCCTCGGTCTCCCGCACCGAAAGGCCCCGATCGACCACGCGGCGCGCCACATCGAGCTGCTGGTGTCCCTCCAGCGCGAGCAGCGCGCGTGCATGGCCCATGTCCAGCTTGCCTTCGGACACGTACCCCTGGATGGCCTGCGGCAGCCGCAGCAGGCGCAGCAGGTTGCTCACCGCTGCGCGCGAGCGACCGACGGCCTCGGCCGCCTGCTCGTGGGTGAGCCGGAACTCGTCGACCAGGCGCTGGATGCCGGTGGCCTCCTCGAGCGGATTCAGGTTCTCGCGCTGGATGTTCTCGATCAGCGCCATCGCCAGCGCGGCCTGGTCGGGCACATCGCGGACGACCACGGGCACCTCGTTGAGCTCCGCGAGCCTGGCGGCCCGCCAGCGCCGCTCGCCGGCGATGATCTCGTAGCGCGTCCCGCCAACGGACCGTACCAGGATGGGCTGCATCAGCCCCTGCGCGCGGATGGACGCGGCGAGCTCGTCGAGCGACGCCGCATCCATTTTCGTGCGCGGCTGGTACTTGCCCGGCTGCAGGCTGCCAATCGGTACGGTGCCGAGCGTCTCGCGGCGCACCGTCTCGTCGGACCCGCCGAGCAGCGCGTCCAGCCCTCGTCCCAATCCCTTGGGCTTCATTGCGCCGCCCCTTCCGCGCGCTGCGCCGCCGTGCGCGCCTCGGCGCGCCAGAGGATCTCCTCGGCCAGCGCCACGTACGCCTGCGAGCCCTTGCACGCGGCGTCGAACTTGATCGCGGGCAGCCCGTAGCTCGGCGCCTCCGCGAGGCGCACGTTGCGCGGCACGATGGTGTCGAACACCTTGTCCGGGAAGTGGCTCTTGAGCTGGTCGGCGACCTGCTGCGAGAGCGTGTTGCGCGGGTCGAACATGGTGCGGAGCAGGCCCTCGATCTCGATGGTCGGATTGAAGTGCGCGCGCACTTTCTTGATGGTGTTCACCAGGTCGGAGAGCCCCTCAAGCGCGTAGTACTCGCACTGCATCGGGATCATCACCGCCTGCGCCGCGACGAGCCCGTTCAGCGTGAGCAGCGACAGGGATGGCGGGCAATCGATCAGCACGTAATCGTAGTCGCCCGCGATGTGCTCGAGCGCGCCCTTGAGGCGGGTCTCGCGATGATCGAGATCGACCATCTCGACCTCGGCCCCGGCGAGCTCACGGTTCGCCGGCAGCACGTCGTAACCCCCGCCTTCCGAGCGCACACGCACGCGCTCGATGGTCGAAAGCCCGAGCAGCACGTGATAGACCGTCTGCGCGAGGGACCGCTTGTCGATGCCGCTTCCCATGGTCGCATTGCCCTGGGGATCCAGATCGACGAGGAGCACGCTTCGGCCGGCCTGCGCGAGCCCGGCGGCGAGATTTACGGTCGTGGTGGTCTTGCCCACCCCGCCCTTCTGGTTGGCAATCGCGAGGATGCGCATCAGCGGCGACCCATCATGACCAGATGCCGCTCCGCGTCCAGGCCAGGCACCTGCAGCCGGATCACTTCGCGAACGACGTAGGCCTGCGGCAAGCGCTCGATTTCCTCGAACGGATGCACGCCCTTCATTGCGGCGAGGCGCCCGCCGTCGGCCAGCAGTCGCCCTGCCACCGCCGCGAACTCGCCCAGATCGGAAAACGCGCGAGAGACGATGGTGTCGAAGCGGTGCGCGGTGTCCCACGACTCCACGCGCTCCGCAGCGACGCGGACGTTCCGGAGGCGCAGCTCGGCAACCGCCTGGTTGAGGAACGCGGTCTTCTTGTGATTGGCGTCGAGCAGCGTGACGTCGAGTTCCGCCCGGGCGATGGCGACGGGTATGCCGGGCAGACCACCGCCGCTGCCCACGTCTAGCACGCGCGGGCCGTGCACATGCGGAACCACGGCGAGCGAATCGAGCACGTGATGCGTGACCATCTGCACGCGATCACGGATGGCAGTGAGGTTGTAGACGCGATTCCACTTCTCGAGGAGGTCGAGATAGGCCTCGAGGCGCTTGACCTGCTCGCTCGAGAGCCCGAGCCCCAGCGTCTCGATGCCGTCGGCGAGCGTGATGGCGAGGGCGCTCATGCCGCCTCGCGCGGATGCGGACTGCGCCGCTTGAGATGCACCAGGAGCAGGGAGATCGCCGCCGGCGTGACGCCCTGGACACGCGAGGCCTGCCCGAGTGTTTCGGGGCGTTGGTGAGCGAGCTTTTGGCGAACCTCGGCGGACAACCCGCGGACCGCCGCGTAATCGAGGTCAGCGGGCAGGACCAGACCCTCGTACGCGCCGACGCGGGCGACTTCAACGCGCTGCCGCTCGATGTAGCCACCGTACTTCGCCTGGATCTCGACCTGCTCCGCCACTGCGGGATCCGCCACCTGATCGCCTGCGCCGGGCAGCGTCATGAGGGCCGCGTAGGACACGTCTGGTCGGCGGAGCAGATCCAAGAGCGAGTACTCACGTTCGAGCGCCTTGCCCAGGATGGCTTCCGCCTGGGCGGCCTCGACCACTCTCGGATTGACCCAGATCGACTTCAATCGCTGCTGTTCGTGTTCGATTGCGTCGCGTTTGCGGCAGAACGCGTCCCATTGCGTATCCCCGACCAGGCCCAGCTGCCGGCCCGTCTCGGTCAGGCGCAGGTCGGCGTTGTCTTCCCGCAGCATCAGGCGGTACTCCGCACGGCTGGTGAACATCCGGTATGGCTCGCTCACGCCGCGCGTGATCAGGTCGTCGACCAGCACGCCCAGGTAGGCTTCGTCGCGCGATGGAGACCACGGCTCCCTGTTGCGCACAAGCCGCGCAGCATTGACGCCGGCGAGCAGGCCCTGTGCAGCGGCTTCCTCATAGCCCGTCGTGCCGTTGATCTGCCCCGCGAAGAACAGGCCGACGATCGCCTTGGTCTCGAGAGAGCTTTTCAGCCCGCGCGGGTCGAAGTAGTCGTACTCGATGGCGTATCCGGGCCGGAGGATGTGGGCGCGCTCCAAACCATTGATCGATCTCACCAAATCAATCTGGATATCGAATGGAAGGCTGGTCGAGATGCCGTTCGGATAGTACTCGTGGGTAGTGAGCCCTTCCGGCTCGAGGAAGATCTGGTGGCTGGACTTACCGGCGAAGCGGTGGATCTTGTCCTCGATCGAGGGGCAGTAGCGGGGTCCCACACCTTCGATCTTGCCGGTGTACATCGGCGACCGATCGAGGCCACTGCGAATGATGTCGTGCGTGCGCTGATTCGTGTGCGTGATCCAGCACGGCAACTGGCGGGGGTGCATCTCGCGGCAGCCCATGAACGAGAAGACCGGCTCCGGGTCGTCGCCGGGTTGCTCGGTCATCACCGAGAAGTCGATGGTGCGGCCGTCGATGCGCGGAGGCGTGCCGGTCTTCAGGCGACCGACCGGGAGGGCCAGCCCACGGAGACGCGCAGCCAGACTCACCGACGCCGGATCGCCGGCACGGCCGCCAGTGCAGTGCTCCAGGCCGACGTGGATCAAGCCGGAGAGAAACGTCCCCGCCGTCAGCACGACGGCCTCGGCCCGAAAACGAATGCCGAGCTGCGTGACGACCCCGACCACGCGGTCGCCCTCCAGCATCAGATCGTCAACCGACTGCTGGAACAGCGTGAGGTTCGCCTGGTTCTCCAGACGGGTGCGGATGGCCTTGCGGTACAACACGCGGTCGGCCTGCGCCCGGGTTGCCCGGACCGCGGGTCCCTTGCTGGAGTTGAGCGTTCTGAACTGGATCCCGGCTTCGTCCGTGGCGATGGCCATGGCACCGCCCAGGGCGTCGATTTCCCTCACAAGATGACCTTTGCCGATCCCGCCGATCGAGGGATTGCAGGACATCTGGCCGAGAGTCTCGAGGTTGTGCGTCAGCAGCAGCGTACGCACGCCGGCGCGCGCCGACGCGAGCGCAGCCTCGGTGCCGGCGTGACCGCCACCAATGACGATGACCTCGAATGTTTCGGGATAAAGCATGGGGCGCCACAAAGCAAGCCCGCGATTCTACGCCCTTCGACTGCATGGGTTAAGTCGATCCGGCCGTATGTTCCACGTGAAACAAGCGGATCGGGATGTTCCACGTGGAACATCGGCAGCCGGGCCACGCGGTCTCGGCCACAAAAAAGAAAGGGCCGCGTTCGCGGCCCTTTGCTTGACGCCAGCTCCAAATCAGGTGATCGCCAGCCCTATCTCCTCCCGCCGCAGCGCCAGCGCGCGGGGGAGCTTCTGCGCCATGGTGTCGAACAGCGAGTCGTGAGACTTCAGTTCATCCGCCCACTCGTCGTGGCGGATGGCCGTCGCCGCCTCGAACTGGCCGCGAGAGAACGAATCCATCCCGTTCCACTCGATGTCCTCGTACGCGGGGACCCAGCCGATCGGGGTCTCGACGCCGTGGGCGCGGCCCTGGCAGCGCTCGACGATCCACTTCAGGACGCGCATGTTCTCGCCGAACCCGGGCCAGATGAACTTGCCCTGTGCGTCGGTACGGAACCAGTTCACCATGAAAATGTGCGGGCGTTGTTGCACCGTGCGGCCGATCTTCAGCCAGTGACCGAAGTAATCGGCCATGTGATAGCCGCAGAACGGAATCATCGCGAACGGGTCACGCCGCACCACGCCGACCTTGCCGGTCGCGGCAGCTGTGGTCTCCGACCCCATGGTTGCAGCCATGTAAACGCCCGCATCCCAGTTGAAGGCCTCGACCACGAGCGGGACGGTGTTGGAGCGCCGCCCGCCGAAGACGAAGGCGTCGATCGCAACGCCCTCGGGATTTTCCCACTCGGCGTCGAGCGACGGGACCTGCGTCGCCTTCACGGTAAAGCGCGAGTTGGGATGCGCCGCCTTGCGGCCCGAGTCGGGCGTCCAGGCCTGACCCTGCCAATCCGTGAGGCGCGCTGGCGGCGTGCTGGTCATCCCCTCCCACCACACGTCACCATCGTCGGTGAGCGCAACGTTGGTGAAGATGGTGTTGGCACGCATCGCCGCCATGCAATTGGGATTCGTCTTGTCCGACGTGCCGGGCGCCACCCCGAACAGCCCGGCCTCGGGATTGATGGCACGCAGCCGCCCGTCCTTGCCGGGCTTGATCCAGGCGATGTCCTCGCCGATCGTGGTCACCTTCCAGCCGCCGAAGGCCGCCGGCGGCACGATCATCGCGAAGTTCGTCTTGCCGCATGCACTGGGGAACGCCGCTGCGACATGCGACTTGCGCCCGTCCGGGGATGTCACGCCGAGGATCAGCATGTGCTCGGCCAGCCAGCCTTCGTCCCGACCCATGTTCGATGCGATACGGAGCGCAAAGCACTTCTTGCCGAGCAGTGCATTGCCGCCATAACCGGAACCGAACGACCAGATTTCGCGTGTTTCCGGGTAGTGGACGATGTACTTGTGTTCCTTGTTGCAGGGCCAGGACACGTCCTTCTGCCCAGCCGCGAGCGGCGCGCCGACCGTGTGCACGCATGGCACATACGCCCCGCTTTCCCCAAGGAGATCCCATATGCGAGTGCTCACTCGCGTCATGACATGCATACTTACTACCACGTAGGGCGAGTCGGTGATCTCCACGCCGATCTGCGCGATGGGCGAGCCGAGAGGTCCCATCGAAAACGGGACGACGTACATGGTGCGCCCGCGCATGCAGCCGTCGAAAAGCGACGCCATAGTCGCGCGCATCTCGGTGGGGTCGACCCAGTTGTTGGTCGGTCCGGCATCGTCCCGGGTCTTGGAGCAGATGAACGTCCGATCCTCCATGCGCGCAACGTCGGTGGGATCGGACCAGGCAAGATAGCTGTTCGGCCGCTTCTCCGGGTTCAGGCGGCGCAGCGTGCCCGCCTTGACCATCTCGTTGCACAGCCGGTCGTATTCCGCCTGGGTGCCATCGCACCAGTGGATCGCGTCGGGCTTGGTCAGCTCGGCAATTTCGGCAACCCATTCGATCGCCTTGCGAAGCCGTACATAGTCCGGAGTGGCGATGTGGGGGACATAAGGCTGGTTCATGATGGGGGCGTTCTTATCTATGAGAAGGGTTAGACCAGAGGGGCGAAAAGGTTATCACGACCGGCTCGCGCGAAGCGCTCTGCGCACCACGCGAAACACGGGCGCCGTTGTCGTCACCAGGATCACCACGCGCGTCACATGCGCGGCCGTCACCAGCGGCACGCCGAGTTGCAACACCTTGGCGGTGATGCACATCTCCGCGATGCCGCCGGGTGCCGTGGCGAGCACCAGCGACGGCAAGGGAACGAGCGAAATCCGCGCCAGCATCATCGCGAAAAGCGTCGCGCCGACGATGGCCACGAGCACGCTTGCCGCCACGATGGCAACGAACCGCGGCGCGCGGCGCATGAACTCGCGCTCGAAACGGCTGCCGAGCGCGCAGCCCATGAGCAGTTGTCCGAAGTTGGTCAGCAGTGTCGGCATCGCGCTCCACGCGATCCCCGAGGCAGTGAGAACGATGCACGCGCACAGCGGTCCGAGCATCCAGGCGTTCGGCACCCGCAGCAACCCGAACAACCATCCGCCGCATGCGCACGTTGCCAGCAGTATTGCCAGCCAGCCCGCCGATACCGGCACGTCGACCGGCGCGTACAGATCCGTCCCCTTGACCCCCAGCGCCGCGAAGGCGAAGGGAATGATGACCACCACCATCAGGATGCGAAGACTCTGTGCGACGGCGATGCGGTCCACTCGCGCGCCGAAACGCTCCCCCAGCACCGCCATTTCGGTTGCTCCGCCCGGGACGCTCGCGAAGAGCGCCGTGGTGCGATCGGTGTCGGAGTAGCGCGCGATGATCCACGCGCCGAGATACGCGAGCAGGGTCGAAAACACCGCCGCGGCGAGCAGCAGCTCCCACCTCGAGAGCACCTCGCGCATCACCGGCGGCGTGAAGTAAAGCCCGAGCGCAGTGGCAATCAGGAGCTGCCCGCCCTCGCGAGCCCCGCGCGGGGCCCGCAGCTCGAAGCCCGCGAGCTTCAGGACCGCCATCGCGAACAGCGGCCCGATCATCCAGGGCAGCGGCGTGCGCAGGATTGCGCACACGGCGCCTCCCACCGCGCATGCTGCAAGCGCCGCCGCCGCGGGATGTCGGGCTGCCAGCGAGCGCACGCTCTACTTTCCGATGCAGAAGCGCGAGAAGATCTCGCCGAGCAGATCGTCTGCAGTGAACTCGCCGGTGATCTCGGCCAGCGCCGCCTGGGCGAGCCGCAATTCCTCGGCGAGGAGCTCGGGCTGATCGAGAATGCCTGTGGCGGCGGCAACCCGTTCGCGCGCGCGATCGAGCGCCGCCACGTGCCGCTCCCGGGCCATGAAGGTTCCGGCGCCCCCGGCCCGCCAGCCCGCCGCATCGAGCAGCCGCCGGCGCAACAGATCGATGCCTTCGCCGGTGCGCGCCGAAAGGTGGATCGTGTCGCCGCTTTCCCCTGGCCCGCGGCCGTCGAGATCGATCTTGTTGTGCACCACGATGCGCGCGAGCTTCTCGGGCAGGTTCGCGACGATCGCCTCGTCGACGGCAGTGACGCCGTTGCGTGCATCGACCAGGAGGAGCAGCACGTCCGCGCGCTCGATCTCGCTCCAGGTGCGCGCAATGCCGATGCGTTCGACCTCGTCCTGCGTTTCCCGCAGCCCCGCGGTGTCCACCACGACGATGGGCACGCCCTCGATGTGGATGCCCTGGCGCACCGCGTCGCGGGTCGTGCCCGCTATCGGGGTCACGATGGCGAGCTCCTCCCCGGCCAGGCGGTTGAGCAGGCTCGACTTGCCGACGTTCGGCTGTCCGGCGAGGACCACGTGGATGCCGCTGCGCAGGAGGCTGCCCTGCCGGGCGCCGGCAAGCGCCTCGTCGAGCGCTCCGCATACCAGCGTGAGCCGCCGCGCCACCTCCGCGCGATCGGCAGCGTCGACCTCCTCCTCGGGGAAGTCGAGCGTCGCCTCGACCAGCACGCGCAGCGCGACCAGGCTGTCCAACAACCGATGCACCCGTGCGGAGAACTCACCCTGGAGCGAGCGCAACGCGGAACGCACGGCCGCCTCAGTGGAAGCGTCGATCAAGTCGGCGACACTCTCGGCCTGAGCCAGGTCGAGGCGGTCGTTGAGGAACGCCCGGCGCGTAAACTCGCCCGGCTCGGCAGGACGTGCGCCCAGCGCGACGCACCGCGCCAACACCATCGCCAGCACCACCGGGCCGCCGTGACCCTGCAGCTCGAGCACGTCCTCGCCCGTGTACGAGCGCGGAGCGGGGAAATAGAGCGCGAGGCCGTCGTCGATCGCGCATCCCTCGGCATCGAGAAAGGCGGCGCGCATGGCGCGACGCGGGGCGGGCAGGCGGCCAAGCAGCCGTTCCGCGATGGGCCGCAGGTCCGGGCCGGAGAGGCGCACGACTCCGATCCCGGCGCGGCCGGGGGCCGTCGCGATGGCCGCGATGACGTCGCGCGAGGCCGTCATCGCGGGCGCCGCGCTAACGCTTCGCAGCGGCCGCCTGACTCTCGATCATGCGCTGGATCTGCCACTGCTGCGCGATGGACAGGATGTTGTTCACCAGCCAGTAGAGCACGAGACCGGCGGGAAAGAAGAAGAACATCACGCCGAAGACGAACGGCATGATCATCATCACCTTGGCCTGCACCGGATCCGGCGGTGTCGGGCTCATCTTGGTCTGGACGATCATCGACCCCATCATCAGCGCCGGCAGGATGAAGAACGGGTCCGGCATGGACAGGTCCTTGATCCAGCCATAGAACGGGGCCTGGCGCAGTTCGACCGAGCCGAGCAGGACCCAGTACAGCGCGATGAACACCGGGATCTGGACGAGGATCGGCAGGCAGCCCCCGAAGGGATTCACCTTCTCCGTCTTGTACATCTCCATCATCGCCTGGTTCATCTTCACGCGGTCGTCGCCGTACTGCTCCTTGAGCTTCGTCAGCCGGGGCGCGAGCAGCTTCATCTTCGCCATCGACTTGTAGCTCGCGGCCGAGAGCGGGAAGAACACCAGCTTGATGAGCACCGTGAGGCCGATGATCGCCAGACCCCAGTTGCCGAGCCAGCCATACAGCAGCTTGAGCACCCAGAACAGCGGCGCGGCGATGACGGTAAGCCAGCCGTAGTCGACCACCAGGTCGAGCCCGGGCGCGATGACCTTGAGGTTGTCCTGTTCCTGCGGCCCGGCATAGACGGGAACGGTGACCGTCGCGTCGCCGCCCGCCGGAACAGCCAGCGGGATGATGACGCCGGCGGAATACACGTTGTCGCCGATGCGCCGCGTATAGAACTCCCGCGGCGTGCCCGCCGGCGGAAGCACCGCCGAAACGAAGTAGTGCTGCACCATCGCGGCCCAGCCGTTGTCGGCTTCCTTGGTGTACGGCACCTTGCCCTTCTCGATGTCCGAGAAGGACAGCTTCACGTACTTGTCCTTGTCGTTGTAGAGCGCCGCGCCGGTATAGGTCTGCAGCATGAAGGAGTCGCCGGGCGGGGCCTTGCTGTCGCGCGTGAGCTGGAAGTAGGCGTGCGCGGCGACCGGCGACTGGCCGGGATTGGCGACCGACTGGGTCACGTCGATCAGGTACGAGCCGCGCCGGAACGTGAGCGTCTTGGAGACCTTGACGCCGTCGGGTCCCGGTGCGGTGAGCGTTACCGCCACCGCATCCTGCCCATCTGCAAGCTTCACTTCCTTCGGACCGTCGTAGGCGAAAGGCGTCTTGTGGGTGGGCAGTCCGGTGCCGATCAGGCCGCTTTGCGCAGCGTAGTGGAAGTCCGGCGTGAACAGCACGAAGTCGCGCGCGGTCTCCACCGGGTCCTTGTGCTTGAGCAGCTGCAGGCGAACTAGGTCGCCGCCCACCGGATCGATGTCGGCAACGAAGAGGTCGGTGGTGACGCGGATGGGTTCGCGCGTCGCGCCTGCCGAGCGGGTGTCGGTCGGGACGCCCTGCGCGCCGGGGGCGCCGGGGGCGACGGCAGGCGTCGTGGCGCTGGGCGTCGGCACGGCGGCCGATCCGGGGGCAGTCGTCGTCGCGGGCGCGCCCTGCTGCGCCACTGGCGCGGGAGGACGGTTCTCGCGCTGCCAGGCATCCCACAGCATCAGGATGGAGAACGAGAAGACGATGAAGAGAATGAGGCGCTGGGTATCCATCATGATCGTTCAGGGCACCGGATCGTAGCCGCCGGGATGCCACGGATGACAGCGGGAGACGCGCCGGGCGGCCAGCCAGAGCCCGCGCAGCGCCCCGTGGCGCTCCAGGGCCTCGACGGCGTACTCGGAACAACTCGGCGCAAAGCGGCAGTTCATGCCGAGGAAGGGACTCACGGCGTACTTGTAGCCGCGTACCAGCGCGACGAGCACGTTAACGATCGGCGAACGCATCGGCGCATCGATCGAGCAACGGGAGAACCTCCGCGGCGGTCACCGGGTCGTTCCCGCAGGGCTGCACGAGTCGCACGACGAGGTCCAGACCAACGAGATGCTCCTGGTGCCGCCGGAAGGTTTCACGCGCGATGCGCCGGATGCGATTGCGGTCCACTGCGCGCGGGACGAGTTTCTTTGGTACCACGAGCGCGATTCGCGCAAGGCCGACTGCATTGGGCCGGCCGTAGATGCTGAACCGGGGGCCGCGAAAACGGCGACCCGACTTGAGCGCCAGGCCCACGTCGGCCGCAGCAAGCCGCTGTGACCGCCGCAGACGCTGCGCGCCGGTCACACGGCGAGTCGGACCCGGCCCTTGGCGCGGCGGGCGCGAATGACTGCACGGCCGCCGCGTGTGCGCATGCGAACGAGAAAGCCGTGCGTGCGCTTGCGGCGTACGACGGAGGGCTGATAGGTGCGCTTCATGGCGGCAAATCCCGGGTGCGGAGAAAACCCGCTATTAAACCAAGCCCTTGCACTTTCGGTCAAGGTTGTTGCCACGCGCCCTGTGGATAACTCGGTCTGGAACGGGTAGAATCGCGGGCTCCCCACCCCCTTCCACAAGACCTCGCAAAGAGCGCTGCGGCGAATGGAATCCCTTTGGCACGCATGCCTTGCCAGGCTTGAAAAAGAGCTTCCGGCACAACAGGTTAATACTTGGCTCAAGCCTCTGGAATGGAGCGCCGGCGGTCCCGCTGATGAGGTGCGCCTGATCGCTCCGAACCGCTTCGTTCTGCAGTGGGTCAAGGACCGTTTCCAGGGCCGCATCGAGACGCTGCTTGCGGAGCATTCGCATGTGCCCGTGCGCCTGACCATCGCCCTGCGCGAGTCCACGTTGCCCGAGCCAAGCCGCGCGCCGGTGGCCGATCCGGCCGCCCGCCCCAGGGCTGCGACAATCCGCCCGACGGGCGAGCGAGCGGCCTCCAATGTGCTCGGCGACTTCACCTTCGAGAACTTCGTGCCGGGCAAGGCGAACCAGCTTGCCCGTGCCGCGGCGATGCAGGTCGCGGAAAACCCGGGCACCTCGTACAACCCTCTGTTCATCTACGGCGGCTCGGGCCTCGGCAAGACCCACCTCATCCACGCGGTCGGCAACTACGTGGTCGCGCACCAGCCCGCCGCCAAGGTGCGCTACCTGCATGCCAACCAGTACATCTCCGACGTGGTGCGCGCCTATCAGCAGAAGTCCTTCGACGCATTCAAGCGCTACTACCATTCACTCGATCTGCTGCTGATCGACGACATCCAGTTCTTCACCGGCAAGGACCGGACGCAGGAGGAGTTCTTCTACGCGTTCAACGCGCTGATCGAGACGCACAAGCAGATCATCATCACCTGCGACACCTACCCGCGCGACATCGCCGGCATCGACGAGCGCCTCAAGACCCGCTTCTCCTGGGGCCTCACCGTTGCCATCGAGCCTCCCGAGCAGGAGATGCGCGTCGCGATCATCCTGAAGAAAGCCGAGGCGTTGGGCATAACCATCGACGAGGACGTCGCGTTCTTCGTCGCGAAGCACGTGCGCTCGAACATCCGCGAACTCGAGGGAGCCCTCAAGAACGTCATCGCCGTGGCGCGCTTTTCCGGCAAGGAGATCTCGGTCGACGTTGCTCGTGAGGCGCTGAAGGACCTGCTCTCGGTCAACAATCGCCAGGTCTCGGTCGAGAACATCCAGAAAACAGTCGCCGAGTTCTACAAGCTCAAGGTCGCCGACCTGCATTCAAAGAAGCGCTCGCGCAACATCGCGCGCCCCCGCCAGATGGCGATGGCGCTCGCCAAGGAACTCACCGAGATGAGCCTACCCGAGATCGGCGACGCATTCGGTAATCGCGATCACACCACGGTGCTGCATGCCTGCCGCACCATCGCCACGCTGCGCGCCAAGGACGTAGACCTGAACCGCGACTTTCATGTGCTCGAGCAGAGCCTCAAGGGATAGGTGCAAATGGCTGGCAGCCGTCGCGGCGACCACAGGAGAACCCGGTGGACAACCTTGGGACAGTTCGGCCTCGCCTGTGGACAACTTCGCCCCGTTGCGCCGCAAGCAACGAGTTATCCCGTTTCATCCCGCGTCCCGCACAGGCCTGTCCACAGGGTATATGTCGGGCAAGCGCTTGATTCGGCGCCAAGCATGCGGGTTATGCCGCCGTTTTCCCGCCCTTATCATTATTCTTAAGGTTTAAATAGAACAATGAATCTCATAAAGACGACGCGCGAGGTTCTGCTCAAACCCCTGCAGGCCGTCTCCGGGATCATCGAGCGGCGCCACACGCTGCCGATACTGTCGAACGTCCTGATGACCCGCGACGGCGGACGGCTCGCCTTCGTGGCGACCGACATCGAGATCGAGATCACTGCGCGCGCCGATTCCGAGACTCCGGGTGAGGACAAGGCGATCACGGTCGGCGCCCGCAAGCTCCTGGACATCCTGCGCGCCCTCCCCGAAGGCAGCGAGGTCGCACTCACCGCCGCGGACCGCCGGCTGCAGGTGAAAAGCGGCAAGAGCCGCTTCAACCTGCAGACCCTGCCGCCGGAGGACTTTCCCCGCCTTGCCGCGCCGGAGGGAGAGCGCGTCCGCTTCACCCTGCCGCAGCAACTGCTGAAGACGCTGGTGTCGTCCGTCCAGTACGCCATGGCGCAGCAGGATATCCGCTACTACCTGAACGGCCTCCTGATGCTGGTCGAGAGCGGGGAACTGCGCGTGGTCGCCACCGATGGCCATCGCCTCGCCTACGCGTCCCGCACGGTTGCCTCCGAAGGCCTGGCGCGGCAGGAGGTCATCCTGCCGCGCAAGACTATCCTCGAGCTTGCGCGGCTGCTGGCGGATACCGAGGATCCGGTCGAGATCGAGCTCTCCGGCAACCAGGCCAAGTTCAGCTTCGGCACGGTGGTGCTGGTCTCCAAGCTGGTGGACGGCAAATTCCCGGACTACACGCGGGTCATCCCGACTGCCCATCCGAAGCGGGTCATGGCTGGCCGCGTCGCGCTGCAGTCGGCATTGCAGCGCGCGGCGATTCTCACCAGCGACAAGTTCCGCGGCGTGCGCTGGGTCCTCGGCGACGGCAGCCTCAGGATCAGCTGCTCCAACACCGAGCAGGAGGAAGCGCAGGAGGAGATCGACGTCGAGTACCGCGGTGACGCGCTCGACATAGGCTTCAACGTGGGCTACCTGCTGGACGTGCTGAACAACCTGTCGTGCGACCAGGTGGAGATCGCGCTGGGTGACGCAGCCTCCTCCGCACTCATCACCGTGCCGGGACGGACCGATTTCAAGTACGTCGTGATGCCGATGCGCATCTAGCGGCGGCAGAGCAGAGAAGAATGACCGACGAGAACAACGGCCACGCGCCCGAACAGGGCAAGCCCGGGCAGGAGTACGACTCCTCGAGCATCAAGATGCTCAAGGGGCTGGACGCGGTGCGCAAGCGTCCGGGCATGTACATCGGCGACACCTCCGACGGCACCGGCCTGCACCACATGGTGTTCGAGGTGGTGGACAACGCCATCGACGAGGCGCTCGCCGGCCACTGCGACGAGATCGTCGTCACCATCCACACCGACAACTCCATCTCGGTCGCCGACAACGGCCGCGGCATCCCGACGCAGATCCACGCCGACGACGAGCACGGCCGCTCCGCCGCCGAGATCGTGATGACCGAGCTGCACGCGGGCGGCAAGTTCGATTCCAATTCCTACAAGGTATCCGGCGGCTTGCACGGCGTAGGCGTCTCGGTGGTCAACGCGCTCTCCGACTGGCTGCGCCTCACCATCCGCCGCGACGGCGAGGTCCACTTCATGGAGTTCCGGCGCGGTGAGCGCGTCGAGCCGCTCAAGGTCGCGGGCAGCACCGAGCGGCGCGGCACCGAGGTGCACTTCCTCGCTGCCACCGAGACCTTCGGCAAGATCGAGTACCACTACGACATCCTGGCGCGGCGGCTGCGCGAACTCTCGTTCCTGAACGACGGCGTGAAGATCAAGCTCGTCGACCAGCGCACCGGCAAGGAGGAGGACTTCGCATTCGCCGGCGGCGTGCGCGGGTTTGTCGAGTTCATCAGTCGCACGAAGACGACCCTCCACAACAACATCTTCCATGCCATCGGTTCCAAGGAGGGGATCGTCGTGGAGGTGGCGATGCAGTGGAACGACTCCTACCAGGAATCGGTCCTGTGCTTCACCAACAACATCCCGCAGCGCGACGGCGGCACCCACCTCACCGGCCTGCGGGCGGCGATGACGCGCACGCTGAACGCCTACATCGAGCAGAGCGAGATCGCGAAGAAGGCCAAGGTCGAGACCACGGGCGACGACATGCGCGAAGGCCTCGCCTGCGTGCTGTCGGTGAAGGTGCCCGAGCCGAAGTTCAGCTCGCAGACCAAGGACAAGCTGGTTTCCTCCGAGGTGCGGCCGGTGGTCGAGGAAATCGTCGCCGAGAAGCTGATGCAGTTCCTGATGGAAAAGCCCCAGGACGCGCGCATCGTCATCTCCAAGATCGTCGACGCGGCGCGCGCCCGCGAGGCGGCGCGCAAGGCGCGCGAGATGACCCGGCGCAAGGGCGTTTTCGACGGCGTCGGCCTCCCCGGCAAGCTCGCGGACTGCCAGGAGAAGGACCCCGCGCTTTGCGAGCTCTACCTGGTCGAGGGCGACTCCGCCGGCGGCTCGGCCAAGCAGGGGCGCGACCGCAAGTTCCAGGCGATCCTGCCGCTCAAGGGCAAGATCCTCAACGTGGAGCGCGCGCGCTTCGACAAGCTGATCTCCTCCCAGGAGATTGCCACGCTCATCACCGCGCTTGGCACCGGCATCGTCAAGGCCGAGTACAACATCGACAAGCTGCGTTATCACCGCGTCATCATCATGACCGACGCGGACGTGGACGGCGCGCACATCCGCACGCTGCTGCTCACGTTCTTCTACCGGCAGATGCCCGAGCTCATCGAGCGCGGCCACATCTACATCGCGCAGCCGCCGCTCTACAAGGTGAAGCTCGGTCGCGAGGAGCGCTATCTCAAGGACGACCACGAGCGCAACCAGTTCATGCTGCGCCAGGCGATCGTGGGGGCGTCGCTCACGCCGCGCGAAGGCGCTGCGCCCATCGAGGGCGACGCCCTCGCGCAGCTTGCGCAGTCCTACTTGCTGGCCGACGCGGTGATCGAGCGTGCCGGGCGGCTCATCGACCCGGAGGTGCTGCGCGCACTGCTGGCCGGGGTCGTGGTCGACCTCTCCGACGGCGACGCGGCTCGCGCCAGCGCCCAGCGGCTGGCGTCGCGGTTTCCGCCGGGCGAGCTCAAGGTCACCGCGCGCTACGACGAGAAGCACGAGCGCCACCAGCTCCTGATCGAGCGCACACGGCACGGCAACGCGCGCCTGTCGCTGATGGACAGCGACTTCCTGCTGTCCGGCGACTTCCGCCAGATCGACGAGACCTCCAGGCTGCTGCTGGACCTGCTGGGCCCGGGCGCGATGGTGAGGCGTGGGGATCACGAGCAGGGCGTGGCGAGCTTCCAGCAGGCGATGGAGTGGCTGCTGGCCGAGGTGGAGCGCAGCGCCGCGATGCAACGCTACAAGGGCCTCGGCGAGATGAATCCCGAGCAGCTCTGGGAAACCACGATGGATCCGGGTTCCCGCCGGCTGCTCAAGGTGCAGATCGAGGACGGCATCGCGGCCGACGAGATCTTCACCAAGCTGATGGGCGACGACGTGGAGCCGCGGCGCGACTTCATCGAGCGCAACGCGCTGGTCGCGCGGCTGGACGTCTGAGCGGCGGGCGCCGCGCTACTTGGCTGCGCGTTTCGCGGGTTTCTTCGCGGCCGTTTTCCCGGGCGCCGCGGCCCTGGCAGCAGACTTCTTGACCGCCGTTCGCTTGGCCGGCGCAGCCTTTTTCGCACCGGCCCTGGCAGGCTTCGTCTCCGCGGGTGCTGCAGGCGGCGCATAGCGCGGTGGCGGCGGCTCCTGCGCCTCGCTGCGCACGGCGGGTTTCTTCGCCGGTGCCTTCTTCGCCTTGGCTTCGCGCGGTGCGAACTCGAACCCGATGCGGCCGTCGGGCTGGCGTACCAGGAACGCCGAGAACGGGCGCCCCTTCTTCGAAATGAACCGGTGCAGCAGGTCGGTCCTGCCGGTCGCCAGCAGCTTCACGACCTGCTCAGGCTCGATCGGCCGCTGCAGGATGATCTTGCCGGTGCGGAAGTCGCAGGCGCGCGCCGGACCGACGGATTTCTCGCAGACGTAGGCAAGTTCGTGGTCGTACACCTGCGCCCCGCACTTGGGGCACGCACCTAGCGGGGTCCGGCCGGAGAAGTCCACCGGCTCGGCCTCGCGCTCGTCGGCGGCGCTCTGGCCGAAGTCGAGCTCCACGCTGTGGTCGTCCTTCAGCTTGAGCATCGCCGCGAAGGGGCGCCCCATGCGGCTGCGGAAGTTCTGCAGCGGGCCGATGGAACGCTCCCGGAACAGCTGCTCGGCTTCCTCGTTCTCGATGCGGCGGCTCGCGATCACCTTCCACATCGAGAAGTCGCAGCTCGCGCACTGGAACTTCTTGTAGTTCTCGCGCACGGTACCGCCGCATTTCGGGCATTTCTCCGCCAGCGTGGACAGCGGCTCGTCGATGGTGGTGCCGCTCTTGATGCGGTTCACCAGGTCCTGAGTGGTCTCGACGATGTGGCGCATGAACTCCTCGCGCCGCAGCCGGCCCTGCTCCATCTGCTTGAGCTTGAACTCCCAGTCGCCGGTGAGCTCCGGCGAGCGCAATTCGTCGACGCCGAAGCGCGACAGCGCGTACAGCAGGTCGAAGGCCTTCGCCGTGGGCTGCAGCTCGCGGCCGTTGCGGTGGAGGTAGTCCTCGAAGATCAGGCCCTCGATGACCGCCGCGCGCGTGGCCGGAGTGCCGAGGCCCTTCTCGCTCATCGCCTCGCGCAGTTCGTCGTCCTCTACCAGCTTGCCCGCGCCTTCCATGGCCGACAGCAGCGTCGCCTCCGAGTAGCGCGCGGGCGGGCGCGTCTGCTCGGCCTTGACCTCGACCTCGCGCGTGGCGACCTTGCCGTCCGGAACGGGGGCGAGCGTCGGCGCCTCGCCGGTTTCGGCCTCCCGGCCGTAGACGGCGAGCCATCCCGGGTTCACCATCACCCGGCCTTCGCTCTTGAACGGTTCGCCCTCGACGCGCGTGATGCGCGTGGTGACCATGAACTCGGCCGCGGGGAAGAACACCGCGAGAAACCGCTTCACCACCAGGTCGTAGAGCTTCTGCTCCGGCTCGGAGAGCGACTTCGGCGCCTGCAGCGTGGGGATGATGGCGAAGTGGTCGGAGATCTTATCGTTGTTGAAGATGCGCTTGTTCGGACGGACCCAGCCTTCCTTCAGCACCTGCGCGGCGAACGGTGCGTAGGGCCTGGTGAGCCCGGCCTTGTCCGACAGCATGTCGAGCGCCTTCTTGACCGTGCCGATGTAGTCCTCCGGCAGCGCGCGCGCGTCGGTCCGCGGATAGGTCAGCACCTTGTGCTTTTCGTACAGCGCCTGGGCGAGGCCCAGGGTGTTACGTGCCGAGAAGCCGAAGCGCGAGTTGGCCTCGCGCTGCAGGCTGGTGAGGTCGTAGAGCAGCGGCGGGCTTTGCGTGGAGGGCTTGGCCTCCTCGGTGACGATGCCCGGCTTGCCCAGACACAGGTCGCGGAGCGCCTCCGCGCGCGCCTTGTCCCAGATGCGCTCGGCGCGCAGGTACTCGTCGGCGGGATTGCGCTCGAACTGCTCGTCGAACCAGCGCCCGGCGTACTCCCCGCCCGCGCCTGCGAAGGTGCCGATCACTTCCCAATAGTCGCGCGCGACAAACGCCTTGATGCGCTTCTCGCGCTCGACGAGGATCGCCAGTGTCGGCGTCTGTACGCGTCCGACGGTGGTCTTGTAGAAGCCCCCGTCCTTGGAATTGAACGCGGTCATCGCGCGCGTGCCGTTGATGCCCACCAGCCAGTCGGACTCCGACCGCGATACCGCTGCGTCGGCCAGGCCATGCATCTTCTGGTCCGGTAGCAGGCTCGCGAAGCCATCGCGGATCGCGCCCTGCGTCATCGACTGCAGCCACAGCCGCTCGACGGGCTTCTTCACGCCGGCGTGCTGCACGATGTAGCGGAAGATGAGCTCGCCCTCGCGGCCCGCGTCGCAGGCATTGACGACGCCGGTGACGTCCTTGCGCTTCATCAGCCGCGTGAGCAGCTTGAGACGGTCCTCGCTCTTCTCGATCGGGCGCAGGTCGAAGTGCGGCGGAATCACCGGGAGGTGCGCGAATGACCACTTGCCGCGCTTCACCTCGTATTCCTCGGGCGCGACGAGCTCGAGCAGGTGGCCGATCGCCGAGGAGAGCACGTACTGGTCGCTCTCGTAGTAGTCGCCGTGGCGCGTGAAGCCTCCCAGGGCGCGCGAGATGTCGTTCGCGACCGAGGGCTTTTCAGCGATGATCAGTTTCTTGCTCATGGCGAGGAGGGGCGGCCGGACCGCGTCCGGCGGAGCGGCGAATGATAAGGAGGATGTTGTCGCGGCGACAAGTCGCGCGCCGCGGCGGCAGCGAAACGCTCCGGAAAGGCGTGCGCGATCAATGGATCGCGCGCGGTTCGCCTTCCGGCAACAGCTCCTCGAGGACCAGCGTGTCGACGTCGCCGCGCCGCGCCCACAGGACCATCAGGACGATCACCTTCAGCTTGTCCAGGGGCACCACGTCCGCATCCACCGCCATCGCGCGCTCGAGGATCACCTCGCGCAGGCTCGGCGTGAGGATTCCCGCGCTTTCCAGGAAGGCGACGAAGCCGAGGCCCTCCGGCGTGATCTTGGCGGACTCCTCCGCGCTATAGCTGCGGAACGACAGATTGTCGTCGAACTGCTCGGGAAGCGCGGGGCTCTCGGTGCTGGACAGGCTGCGCAGCCAGTCGAGGGCGTCGGAGATGTCTTCGTTCTCGAAGCCCGCGGCAGTGAGCTTGCGCGCGAGCGCGTCGTGGTCCAGGGAGGCGTCGTTCTGGTAGTAGTTCTCGAACAGGTAGACGAGGACGTCGAACATCGAGTGCCGGTTCTTCCTTGCTTGTTCGGAGAGTGAGCGCTCAGATTGCCGCGGTGCGCTGGTAACGACCGCCCGGCAGCCCTGCGACCTTTCCTTCGAGTTCCAGCTGCAACAGCATCGCCGATACCACATCAGGCGTCAAGCCGCTGCGCTGCACGAGCGCGTCGATACTGCACGGATCGTGCCCCATCCACGCGAGCAGTCCTGCGTCATCGAGGGGCATTGCGCGCGTCGCGCTCGCGACAGGCTGCGCAATGCGCAACTCCGACAGCACGTCGTTCGCGCTTTCCACGAGCTTCGCGCCGTCCTTTATCAGTGTGTGGCAGCCTTTGGACAGCGGCGAATGGATCGAGCCGGGGATGGCGAACAGCTCGCGGCCCTGCTCGCCCGCAAGACGCGCGGTGATCAGCGAGCCGCTCTCCATCGCCGCTTCCACCACCAGCACACCGAGGGCGAGCCCGCAGATGATTCGATTGCGCCTGGGGAAGTTGGCGGCGGTGGCGGGGGTGCCGAGCGGGAACTCGGACACGATCACGCCGCGCTCCGCAATGGCGTCGTACAGCGCGCGGTTGCGCGCGGGGTATGCGACGTTCGCGCCGGTGCCGAGGACGGCGATGGTGCTGGAGCGACCCGCGAGGCCGCCGCGATGCGCGGCCGCGTCGATGCCCAGCGCGAGCCCGCTGACGATGGCGAGGCCGGCTTCGCTGAACGCGCGCGAGAACTGCTCGGCGTTGGACAGCCCCTGCGGCGTCGCGTTGCGGCTGCCGACGACGGCGAGGGCCGGTCGTGCGAGCAGCGCCGTGTCGCCCCGGCACCATAGCAGCACAGGGGGATCGGGAATCTCCAGGAGGTGCTGCGGGTAGTCGGCGTCCGCGAGCGTGAGGATACGATTGCCGGGCTGCGCGGCCCACTCGAGGGCGGTCGCGACAGCGGCGGCGTGCGGATCGCCGAACACGCGCTGCGCGAGATCCGCACCCACGACCTGCGCGATGGCCGCGGGTCCGCTGGCAAGCACCTGCGTGGGCAGCCCGAGCGCGCCAAGCAGGCGGCGCAGCGTGCGGTCCCCCAGCCCGGGAACGAGGCTGAGGCGGATCCAGGCGGCGAGCTCGGGGTCGTGCATGGCGCCTAGGGTAGCCGAGCTCCCGGCGAACCGGGTGGTCATCCCCGGTTCGCAGCGCGTCTGCGCGGGGCGCCTGCGCGCGCCCCGGGGCGTGTCAGGGCTTGCGGAAGACGTCGGTTGGCGTAACCGGCTGCGAGGCGTGCATCACCAGCGCGTAGGACACGTTCTCGAACACGCGGAAGACGAACATCAGGCCGTAGCGTTCTTCGGGAAGCTGGAAGTCCGGCCGGCGCGGCTCGCCCATGTAGAACGCGCCGACGGAGCGCTCGTCGCGAATCACGATGCTCTTGTACAACGCCAGCACGTGGCCGACCTCCAACCCTTCGCGGGCGCCGCGATTCAGCGACACGATGTTGAGCGGCCCGGTCTCGTCGCGGAAGCCGTCGCGGAACTCGATGCCCGGGCGACGCCGCTCGCGGGTCGCGAGCAGATCCTGGGAATCCGAGCGGCCGTCGTAGATGGTCATGACGCGGCCAGCGATCTCCTTCTCCGGTGCGCGCGGCACGAAGCTGAAGGTGCGGCGCGGCGCCTCGGCGACTAGGCGGTCCTCGACGCCGATCTCGCGGAGCGCGGACACGATCTGCATGGTCGAGGGCTCGCCGGGCTTGAGCAGCCGCGCCTGTCCAAGATAGACCGCCTCGAAACCAAGCGTCTCCTTGGAGTCCGGGTCGACCAGCGGTATGCCCTGCCGGTAGACCTGCCAGAGCGGCTCGTTGCTGCTGTTCAAGCCCTCGGCGTAGGCGCGGTTGCCGGCGCCCAGGTTGACGCGGCCTTCCTGGGTGGCAACGATCCGCGGAGCGGCTGCCAGCCCGTCACGCTCGATCACCAGCGGACGCGACAGGAAGGGCTCGATCACCTTTGCCGGGATGCTCGGGATCGCGTCGCCCGCGAGCGGCTCGATGCGAACCTGGGGCGACACGCGGTCCACCGACAGCGTGCCGGTGGCGCGGTCCAGCCGCACCACGTCGCCAGGAAAGATGAGATGGGGATTCTTGATCTGGTCGCGGTTCAGGCGCCAGATATCTGGCCATTTCCACGGCTCCTTCAGGAACTTGGAGGAGATGCTCCAGAGCGTGTCGCCCTTCTGCACCACATAGGTGTCGGGCGCGCTCGGCGCGATCTCGAGGACGTTGCCGCGACGGGCGTCCTGCGCGACCGCAGCAGTGACCGCGATCAGGCAGGCGGCGAAAAAGGCTATGCTAGACTTGAACATACGTACCTCGGACCCATTTTTTCGCGATGACGCGGGACGACGCGTGCGATCCGGTTGGGCGCCAGACCTCCCGAGCAGCCCCGTCTATATTGTTGTTTTCCGTTTGCCTCTATTCGGGACTGATTCTAGAGACTTCTTAAGATTCTGCTGCTAATTTGTTCACGCAGCATGCGTTTATGGCCATCCTGGACATCCTGCACTACCCCGACGAGGCGCTCCATACCGTGGCGGCACCGGTCGCCGCCGTCGACGACGAAGTGCGCCGGCTCATCGCCGACATGGCCGAGACCATGTACGCGGCGCCGGGCATCGGGCTCGCCGCAACGCAGGTGAACATCCACCTGCGCATCATCGTCATCGACACCTCCGAGTCCCGGGACCAGCTGCTGGTCCTGGTCAATCCCGAGATCCTGGCCGCCGAGGGCGAGCAGGAGTGCGAGGAAGGCTGCCTGTCGGTCCCTGGAATCTATGACAAAGTCATACGCGCGGCGAAGGTAAAAGTGCGCGCGCTCGGGCGCGACGGCCAGCCCTTCGAGGTCGATGCCGAAGGACTGCTCGCGGTTTGCATCCAGCACGAGATGGACCACCTCGAAGGCAAGGTCTTCGTGGAGCACCTCTCGCGCCTCAAGCAGTCGCGCATCCGCGCGCGTCTCGCCAAGCGCGAGCGCCAGTCCGCCCCCGCCTGATGCGCGTCGCGTTCGCCGGCACGCCGCCGTTCGCGGCGGCCGCGCTGGAGGCGATCGCCGCCGCCGGGCATGCCGTCGTGCTGGTGATGACCCAGCCCGATCGTCCCGCCGGCCGCGGCATGACCCCTGCGCAATCCGCGGTGAAGCTCGTGGCCGAACGGCTCGGCGCACCGGTCCATCAGCCCGAGCGGCTGAAGGATCCCGCAACGCACGTCCCGTTGCGCGAGGCGCGGGCAGATATTCTCGTCGTGGCCGCCTACGGCCTCATTCTGCCGCAGGCGGTGCTCGACATCCCCGCGCGCGGCGCGGTGAACATCCACGCGTCGCTGCTCCCGCGCTGGCGCGGTGCCGCGCCGATCCACCGCGCGCTGCTCGCCGGCGACGCCGAGACCGGAATCACCATCATGCAGATGGACGCGGGCCTCGACACCGGGCCGACGCTGCTGCGCGAGGCTCTCCCCATCGCACGCGACGAGACCGGGGGCACGCTGCACGACAAGCTCGCCGCGCTCGGTGCGGCGCTCATCGTCCGCGCGCTCGACGGGCTCGAGCGCGGGGTTCTCGCTGCCGTTACGCAGCCGGCGGAAGGCGTCACCTACGCCGCCAAGATCGGCAAGCGCGAAGCCCGCGTCGACTGGATGCGGACGGCGAACGAAATCGAGCGCGCCGTGCGCGCATTCGATCCGGTACCGGGAGCGTCGTCGTCGCTGCGCGGCCAGGACATCAAGCTCCGGCACGCCTTCGTCGTCGCGGGCAGCGGCGCGCCCGGCACGGTGCTCGAGGCCTCGGAAGCGGGCATCGTGGTTGCCTGCGGCGCCGGTGCGCTGCGCCTCGAGTCGCTGCAGCGCGCCGGCGGGAAGCGCCTCGACGCCGGCAACTTCCTGCGCGGCTTCCCGGTCGCCCCCGGCGAGCGTTTCGACCTGCCGCCCGCGGAAGATTGAATTCCCGCCGCGATTCTCCATCTAACCGCCGGGCGTTCCGGCGCAATCGGCGGGGTCATCGGGGGCCAGCAGGGCATGCTCGTCGCGCTCGTCATCGGCGGCGCGATGAACTTCTTCGCCTACTGGTTCTCGGACCGGATGGTGCTCAGGCGCTACAACGCGCGCGAGGTCGATGCGTCCTCGGCTCCGCAGTTCCACGCGATGGTGAGGGAGCTCGCGGATCGTGCCGCCCTGCCCATGCCGCGCGTCTACATCATCGACGAGGCGCAACCCAATGCCTTCGCGACCGGCCGCAATCCGGACTATGCCGCGCTGGCCGCGACCACCGGCTTGATGCGCCTCCTGTCGGCGCGCGAGCTCCGCGGCGTGATGGCGCACGAACTCGCGCACGTGAAGAACCGCGACATCCTGGTGTCGACCATCTCGGCGACACTGGCGGGCGCGATCTCCACGCTTGCGAACTTCGGCATGCTGTTCAGCGGCGCGCAGACGATGATCGTGAATCCGCTGTCGGGCGGCTCGCTGAAGGGCCTGTTCAGTACCCACCCGGCCACCGAGGAGCGCATCGCGCGACTGCTGGCGATGGCCTGAGCGGCCGGTCTGGCATCATCCGACGGCGCCTGCGGGCGCCCTCGTTCTTCATCCATGCCGACCCACGTCCAGCACGCCCTGTCCGAAAGCCTCGCCGGCGCCGCGCACGCCGTCGCGGCGGTGCTCGGCGGTGCGAGCCTGTCGGCGGCACCGGTCTCCACCGGGCGCCGCTCGCTCGACGCGGCAGTCCAGGATCTCTCCTACGCCACGCTGCGCGATTACGGCGTCGGCGAAGCGTTGCTCGCCCGGCTCGTGCACCGGCCAATCTCCGATGCGGGCGTGCGGGCACTGCTGCTCGTCGCGCTGCGGGAGCTCACCACCGGCCGCGCGGCCGACTACGCCGTGGTGAGCCAGGCCGTGGAAGCCGCCGAGAGGATGGGACTCGCGCGCGCCAAGGGGCTGGTCAATGGCGTGCTGCGCAACTATCTGCGCGGGCGGCAGGCGCTGGATCGGGCGGTGTTGGAGAGCGAGCCGGCGCGATTCCGGCATCCGCAGTGGTGGATCGACCGACTGCGGCGCGACCACCCGGATCGCTGGCAGGCGATCCTCGAGGCAGGCAACGGCCATCCGCCGATGACTCTGCGCGTGAACGTCCGCCGCACCAGCGTCGCTGCATACGCGGCGCGTCTCGTGGAGACAGGCGTCGCGGCGCGTCCCGTCGGGCCGACCGCACTGCGCCTCGATCACGCGCGGCCGGTGGCGGACCTGCCCGGCTTCGCAGACGGCGAGGTCTCGGTCCAGGATGCCGCCGCGCAGCGGGCCGCGGGCCTGCTCGATCTCGAGCCGGGCCAGCGCGTGCTCGACGCCTGCGCCGCGCCCGGCGGCAAGGCGGCGCACATTCTCGAATCAGCGGACGTGGAACTCCTCGCGCTGGACGCGGACCCGGCGCGCAGCGCACGCATCGCAGCCGGATTCGCCCGCCTTGGCCTGCGCGGTGAGGTGAGAACTGCCGACGCGGGCGAGCCCGCGTCCTGGCACGATGGCCGTCCCTTCCAGCGCATCCTGCTCGACGCCCCGTGCACCGCTTCGGGCGTCGTGCGCCGCCACCCGGACATCAAGTGGCTGCGCCGCGACGCCGACGTCGCCGCCTTCGCTCGCCAGCAGGACCGCCTGGCCGACGCGCTTTGGCAGGTGCTCGCTCCGGATGGCAGAATGCTCTACGCGACGTGCTCGGTGTTCCGGGAGGAGAACGCCGACCGGATCGACGCCTTTCGCGCGCGCCATGCGGACGCAACCGCCCTTCCGGTGGCCGGCGGCGCGGAGTGCCTTCCGGACGAGGAGCACGACGGTTTCTTCTATGCGCTGCTCGCCAAGTCCCGCTGAACGCCGCCAGCCGACGCGCTCCGCTCGCGCCGTGATGGCCGCATTGCGGGTCGCTCTGATTGCGTTTGTCCTGGCCCTGGCCGTGTCGCCGGCGCGCGCCGACGACATCCTGGTGTCGCGCGCCGCAGTCGAGCCCGGCGACGAAGGCTGGTTCCTGTCCGCGGACTTCGAGTTCGAGCTTTCGTCACGCCTCGAGGATGCGCTGTCCAAGGGCGTGCCGCTGTTCTTCCTGGTCGAGTTCGAGGCGACGCGGCCGCGCTGGTACTGGTTCGACGAGCGCGCGGGCGTGGCGAGCCAGACGTGGCGGCTGTCGTTCCATGCGCTGACGCGCACGTACCGGCTGTCCTCCGGCGCGCTTACGCAAAGCTTCGCCACGCTCGGCGAGGCGCTGCGTACCCTGCAGCGGCCGCGCGGCTGGCTGGTGATGGAGCGCGCCCAGGTGAAGCCGGATACCCGCTACCTGCTGGCCGTGCGCATGCGCCTGGACACCACGCAGCTCCCCAAGCCATTCCAGGTGAGTGCCCTCGCCAACCGCGAATGGACGCTCGCGAGCAGCTGGTATCGCTGGGAGTTCCTGTCGCCCGCGGAGAACGCGAAGCCGGCTGCCGAGGCGCCGCGATGACCTACGCCCTGATCATCGGCGCGGCCCTTGGCGGCATCCTGCTGTTCCTGCTCGCGGTGGCCAGCGCGAACACCACGCTGTTCGCGCAGCACTATCCGCTGCTGCTCGCCCTCAACGTGGTGAGCGCGATCGCCCTGGTCGCGCTGGTGGTCTACCAGCTCGTCACGCTGCGGCGCCAGCTCAAGGCGCGCGTGTTCGGGGCGCGCCTCTCGCTGCGCATGCTCACCTTCCTGGCGGTGATGGCGATCGTGCCCGGCGCGCTGGTCTACACCGTGTCGGTGCAGTTCCTCACCAAGTCGATCGAATCGTGGTTCGACGTGCGCGTCGAGGCTGCGCTGGAGAGCGGCCTGGGACTCGGCCGCAGCGCCCTGGACAGCCTCGTCAACGACCTGCGCGCCAAGGGACGCGCCATGGCGCTGGAGCTTTCCGACATCCCTGCCGGCCAGCAGATCCAGGCGCTCAACCGCCTGCGCGAGCAGGGCGGCGTCGACGAGGTCGTGCTGCTGTCGCCGACCGGACAGGCGCTCGGGGTCGCGAGCCGCAATCTCGGCGCATTCGTGCCGGCTCCCCCGCCGGCGGCAGCTCTGCGTCAGGCGCGTGCGAGCCGCGACTTTGCCGCGACCGAGCCCGCGGGCGAGCGCGGCCTGCGCATCCGCGTGATCGTGCCGCTGCAGGGCCAGGGGCTGGCGGAGGACTCGCGCTTCCTGCAGCTCGTGCAGCCGGTGCCGGAAAGCCTCTCCGACAGCGCCGAGACCGTGCAGGCGGTCTACCGCGACTACCGCGAGCTCTCGCTGCTGCGCACCGGCCTCAAGCGCATCTACCTGGTGACCCTGACGCTGACCCTGCTGCTCGCGCTGTTCTCCGCCGTGGCGCTCGCGTTCGTGCTGAGCCGCCGGCTGGCCGAGCCGCTCGCGCAGCTCGCCGAGGCCACCGCGGCGGTCGCGCGCGGCGACTTCACCGCGCGCGCCCGCGTCACCAGCCGCGACGAGCTGGGCGTGCTCACGCGCTCGTTTAACAGCATGACCAGCCAGCTCGACGAGGCGCGCGCCGCGGCCGAGGCGAGCCGGATCGAGACCGAGAGCGCCAAGGCCTACCTGGAGAACATCCTCGCCAACCTCTCGGCCGGCGTGCTCACCTTCGACGCGGCATTCCGGCTCAACATCGCCAACGCCGGCGCGGCCGCGATCCTGCGTCACGACGTGGCCGCCGGTGAACCGCTCGGAGGCACGCCCGAGCTCGAGCTGCTCGCGGAGGCGATCCGCCAAGGTTTCGCCGAACAACCCGGCGACTGGCAGCGCGAGATCGAGCTGCCGACCCGCGACCAGGTGCTGCTGCTGCGCGGGACGCCGCTCCTGGAAGCCGCGGGTGGGGGCTACGTGGTCGTGTTCGACGACATCACGCAGCTCGTCGCCGCGCAGCGCGCGACCGCATGGGGCGAGGTCGCGCGCCGCCTCGCGCACGAGATCAAGAACCCGCTGACGCCGATCCAGCTCTCCGCGGAGCGCCTGCAGGCGAAGCTCGCGCCCCGGCTGGGACCGGAAGAGGCGCAGACGCTGGATCGAGCCACGCAGACCATCGTGAACCAGGTGGCGGCGATGAAGCGTATGGTGGATGACTTCAGCGACTACGCGCGCCTGCCGCTGCCGACCCTGACCGAGCTCGACCTCAATCACCTCGTGACCGAAGTGCTGACGCTGTACGAGGAGTCGCGCGCGGTGATCGTCGCGCGGCTGGGGGAAGACCTGCCGCCGGTGCTCGGCGACGCGACGCAGCTGCGCCAGGTGATCCACAATCTGCTGCAGAACGCGGAAGACGCACTCGCCGGGCACGCCGACCCGCGGATCGAGGTGCGCACCGAGCGCGCCGGCGGACGCGTGCGGCTATCGGTGCTCGACAACGGCGGCGGCTTCCCGGAGGGTGTCATGAAGCGCGTGTTCGAGCCCTACGTCACCACCAAGCCCAAGGGCACCGGCCTGGGCCTGGCCATCGTGAAGAAGATCATCGACGAGCACCACGGCAGCGTGAACGTCGAGAACCGCGTCCGCAGCACGGAAGAAGGTGGCGGCGCCGCGGTCACCATCGCCCTGCCGCTGGCAGCCTGAACCCTCCACTCCATCGACCATGGCAAACATCCTCGTAGTCGACGACGAAATCGGGATCCGCGAGCTCCTCTCCGAGATCCTGGCCGACGAGGGGCACAGCGTGCGCCTTGCCGAGAACGCCGGCGCGGCCCGCGACCGGCGCGCGCGCGAGCGCCCGGACCTCGTGCTGCTCGACATCTGGATGCCCGACACCGACGGCATCTCGCTGCTGAAGGAATGGAAGGCGGGCGGGCAGCTCACCATGCCGGTGGTGATGATGTCCGGGCACGCGACCATCGATACTGCCGTGGAGGCCACCCGCATCGGCGCCATGGACTTCCTCGAGAAGCCGATCGCGCTGCAGAAGCTGCTCGCCGCAGTGAAGCGCGCGCTGCGCTCGGGCGAGGCGCCGGTGCCCTCTCGCCTCGCGCTCGCCAACCTCGGCCGCTCGCCGGCGATCGCGGACCTGCGCCGGCGGCTGGGGCAGCTCGCGCCGCTCGCCGCCCCGGTCCTGCTGCGCGGCGAGCCCGGCACCATGGCGGAGCTCTACGCGCGCCACCTGCAGCAGCCCAACACGCCGTGGGTGAACGCCCAGGCGGCCCTCTCCGACGCGCCCCAGGACCTGCTCGCGCAGGCCGCGGGCGGCATCCTGTTCGTGGAGGAGCTCGCCGCCCTGTCCAAGCCGCAGCAGCGCAACCTCGCGTTCGTCGCACCCAAGGCCGAGCGCGGCCGCGTGCGGATCGTGTCTTTCACCAGCGAGGACCCGCGCCGGCTGGTCGACGAGCGCGGGTTCGACGCGCAGCTCTTCGCCCAGCTCGCGCCGCTGGTGCTGGCGCTGCCGCGTCTGCGCGACTTCGCCGACGACATCCCGGAGATCGCCGGCCGGCTGCTCGCCCAGTTCGTCGAGAGCCGCCTGTGTCCGTCGCGCACCTTCTCCACCGCCGCGCTGAACGCCCTGCGCGGACTTGACTGGCCGCGCAACCTGGAGGAACTGCAGCAGGTCGTGCGCAGCGCCGCGGTGACCGCCGTCGAGGACGAGATCGGCGTCGCCGACGTGGAGCGGGTGCTGGTCCACGACCGCGACCCCGGCGAGTTCGCGTCGCTGCCGCTCGACCTGCCGCTGCGCGAGGCGCGCGAGGCCTTCGAGCGCGCCTACTTCGAGCATCACCTTGCCCGCGACAGCTCCATCAGCCGCCTGGCGGAGACGAGCGGCCTGGAACGTACCCACCTGTACCGCAAGCTGAAGGCGCTCGGCATCGCGACCGGGCGCAGGGAAGAGTGAGCGCCGTTACAATGCGCGTTTTCCGCAACGCGGCGCGCAGCCCTTGAAGATCGTCATCCTCGGCGCCGGTCAGGTCGGTTCCACGCTCGCCGAGAGCCTGGTCTCGGAGCAGAACGACATCACCGTCGTCGACCTGGAACCCAACCGGCTCGCGGACCTGCAGGATCGGTTCGACCTGCGCACGGTGCTCGGCAGCGCTGCGCATCCGCGGACGCTGGTCGAGGCCGGCATCGAGGACGCCGACATGCTCATCGCGGTCACCCAGAGCGACGAGACCAACCTCGTCGCGTGCAAGGTGAGCGCCAACCTGTTCAACGTGCCGACCAAGATCGCACGCATCCGCTCGCGCAGCCTGCTCGCGCGGCCGGAGCTGTTGCAGGAATCGGGCTTCGACGTCGACTTCGCGATCTGCCCGGAGGACATCGTCACCGACTACATCGCGCGGCTGATCGAGTTCCCGGAGGCGCTGCAGGTCCTGGAGTTCGCGGACGGGCGCGTCACCATGGTCGCGGTGCGCGCGGTGGAGGGCGGCCCGCTGGTGGGCCATCCGCTGCGCGACCTGCGGCAGCATATGCCCAAGGTGGACGCGCGCGTGGTGGCGATCTTCCGCGGCGAACAGGCGCTGTTCCCCGATGGCGACACCGTGGTGCGCGCCGGGGACGAGGTGTTCTGCATCGCCGATACCGAGCATATCCGCGAGGTCATGCGCGAGCTGCGCAAGATGGACAAGCCGGTGCGGCGCGTGATGATCGCCGGGGGCGGCAACATCGGCCTGCGGCTCGCGCTCGCGCTCGAGAAGGGCTATCAGGTCAAGATCATCGAGTTCAACAAGCAGCGCGCCGAGGTGATCGCCGACCAGCTCGGCACGACCCTGGTGCTGACCGGCGACGCCACCGACGAGGAGCTGCTGGAGAGCGAGAACATCGGCGAGATGGATCTCTTCCTCTCGCTCACCAACGACGACGAGAACAACATCATGAGCGCGCTGCTCGCCAAGCGCATGGGCGCGCGGCGCGTGGTGGCGCTGATCAACCGCCGCTCGTACGCCGATCTGATGCAGGGCGGTCAGATCGACGTGGCGATCTCGCCCGCGCAGGCGACCATCGGCACCCTGCTGGCGCGCATCCGCCGCGGGGACGTGGTCGCGGTGCACAGCCTGCGCCGCGGCGCGGCGGAGGCCCTGGAGCTGGTGGCGCACGGCGACGAGAAGACCTGCAAGGTGATCGGCAAGAAGGTCGAGGACATCCCGCTGCCGCGCGGTGCGGCCATCAGCGCGATCGTGAGGGCGCTGTCGTTCCCGAAGATGGAGGCGGTCAGCGACCTCGCGGCGCGCGAGCGCAAGTCCGAAGTGATCATGGCCCATCACGACACGGTGATCATGCCCGACGACCACGTGATCGTCTTCGTCGCCAACAAGCGCATGATCCCCAAGGTCGAGAAGCTGTTCCAGGTCGGGTTCTCGTTCATATAGGCGCGGCGAGATGTCGCGCTACCTGGCGATATTCAACGTCCTCGGGCCGGTGGTCATGGTGTTCGGCCTGTCCGCGCTGTTTCCGCTGGCGCTTTCCCATGCGATTGCCGACGGAGCGGAGCACGCCTTCGACCAGGCGGCGATCCTGATCTTCGCCATCGGCGCCGTGATGTGGCTGGCCACGTGGCGGTTCCGGCGTGAGCTTACGGTGCGCGACGGCTTCCTTTTCGTCGCGCTGACTTGGACGCTGCTGCCCGCGCTCGGCACCTTACCCTTCCTCGACTACCTGCCGGGCCTGTCCTTTACCGACGCCTACTTCGAGGCGGTGTCGGGCCTGACCACGTCGGGCGCGACGGTGCTATCCGACCTCGACAAGCTGCCGCCCTCCATCAACGTGTGGCGGACCCAGCTCGTGTGGATGGGCGGCATGGGCGTGGTGGTGCTGGCGGTGGCGATTCTCCCGTTGCTTGGCGTGGGAGGCTCCCAGGCGTTCAAGGCCGAGACGCCTGGCCCGATGAAGGACACCAAGCTCACGCCGCGCATCGCCGAGACCGCCAAGGGCCTTTGGCTGATCTATTTCGTGATCACGGTGGCCTGCATCCTCGGCTACTGGGCCGCTGGCATGACCCCGCTCGACGCGCTCATCCACGGTTTCTCCACCATGGGCCTGGGCGGGTTCTCGTCGCACGACGCGAGCTTCGGCCACTGGAACTCGCCCCTGATCGAGGCGGTTGCGATCGTCTTCATGCTGATCTCCAGCTTCAACTTCGCCACCCATTTCCTTGCCTTCCGGCGGCGGAGCCTGCGGCCCTACCGGGGCGATCCGGAGGCCGGCTGGGTGCTGTTCACCATGATCGGCAGTGTGCTCCTGATTGCCGTTTTCCTGCAGGTGAACGGAGTCTACGCAACGTTCGCGGAGTCTTTGCGCCATGCGGCGTTCAACGTCGTGTCGATTGCGAGCACCACCGGGTTCGCCAGCGTCGATTTCGCGCTCTGGCCCGTGTTCGCGCCGGTCTGGATGCTCTTCATCTCCGGATTCGCCACGTCGTCCGGCTCGACCGGCGGCGGCGTGAAGATGATTCGCGGCCTGATCCTCACCAAGCAGACGTTCCGCGAGTTCACGCGCCTGCTGCATCCGCGCGCCTACGTCCCTCTCAAGGTCGGCGCGCAGACCGTGCAGAACAACCTGATCTTCGCGGTGCTCGCCTTCATGCTCGTGTACGGGGCGGTGGTCACGTTCATGACCATGCTGCTTGCGGCATCGGGCCTCGACATCATCACCGCGTTCTCGGCGGTCGTCGCCTGCATCAACAACATGGGTCCCGGACTCGGGCAGGTGGGCCCCTCCACCACCTTCGCGGTGCTCACCGATTTCCAGACCTGGGTCTGCACCATCACCATGCTGCTCGGGCGCCTGGAGCTGTTCACCCTGCTGGTGGTGTTCACGCCTGGTTTCTGGCGCAAGTGACCCCGCTCGCCGACGTGCCCACCGTGCTCATCTCCGGCGAGCGCGGCGCGGGTAAGACCACGCTGCTCGCGGAGCTGCTGGCGGCGCGTCCCCCGGGCGAGCGCAGCGCAGCGCTGCTGACGGAGCTGGGCGAGGCGGCGCTGCCGCAGGTTCCGGGCGTGGTCGCGGCCGAGGCGGAGCCGGGGTGCGTGTGCTGCGTCGGCCAGGTGGGCCTGCGCGTCGCGCTCACCCGCCTGCTGCGCGAAGCGCGCCCGGCGCGCCTTTACGTGGAGCTCACCGAGCCTTCGCACCTCGGGGCGGCGCTGAAGACGCTGGCCAATCCCTGGCTCGCGGCGGTGATCCGCGTCGAGTCGGTGATCGGGGTCGCCGATGCCGCCCGCCTGCCGCGTGACGCCGCGACCGCAGCGTGGCTCGCGCATCTCACGGAGATTCACGTACGCGGCGACGCCCGCGGGGAGTTCGCCGCGTTCGTGGGGGCCCGGCGGCCCGGACTTGCACTGCGCTAGCGCGGGACGATGCGCAGCGAGCTGAGGAAAAGATCGAGATCGACCCCTTCCGCGCGGTCCTTGCGGCCGACGAACACGACCTCGTAGAGCCGGTCGCGGTCGGCTGCGACGCGGCCGGCGAGCAACATCGGGGTGCCCGCGACCGTCCCTTCGGCGCGGAACTCGCGCCCCTTCGCCGTGGCGCCCGGCACCTCGACCTCGCGCTCCGCCACCACGCGGCCGTCGATGTTCTGCACCAGCACGTCGCGCGCGGAGGCCAGCGCCTTCGCCGGATCGCCGGGCGGCAGCGGCGCGAACGCGATGCCGAATGCCATGCCCTTGAGCTGGACCTGCAGCATCTGCATCGGCACGGTGCCGCCGGCGATGACCACGTCACGCGTGAACTTCGCCGGCTTGGCCGGGAGCATCGCCTTCACGCCGCCTTCCTCCCAGTGCAGCTCGCGCCAGTCGAGCTCCGCGTAGCAGGCGGCCACCAGCAGCGCGGCGGCGAGGGCGAGCAGTCTCCTCATGGCTTCCTCAGGTAACGCTCGTCGCTGAAGGTGCCGACCCACGTCGGCCGGTACACGACGAACATGGCGACCAGCATGCCCGTCAGGGTGGCCTCGCCGAAGCCGAGCAGCAGCAGCATCGGCAGCCAGTCCGCCCCCGGCGTCGGACTGTGCGGCAGGCCCGCGGAGATCAGCGCCGCCGCGCAGCCTGCGGAGACCACCATGGCGACCGCGGCGCCGAAGAACGCGGCGACGAAGACGTAGATGAAGTAGTTCCACGGCAGGCGTGACTCGGTGGCGCGCAGCACCGCGTGCGCGACCGCGGCGGGCAGCACGCCGCTCACCAGGGCGGTGAGCGAGACGCTGGGCCATGGCACGATTCCGGCGGCCGCCGTCGCGAAAGCCACCGCCGTCATGGCCAGGATCGCGAGCGGCAGCCCGAACATCAGGTAGGCGAGCGTGGCGCCGAGCAGGTGGAACTGCACCGCCGGACCGAGGCGACCCGCCATGGTCCACAGCAGCGCGAGCGCCACGATGGTGCCCAGGAAGACGTGGCTGCCCTCGTTGCCGGCAAGGCGCGCCCACGGCGCGCGCCAGGCCGCCCACGCGACCATCGCCGCCAGCACGGCGTGCGCAAGCCACAGCCATGCTTCCGGGAGACTCTCCGGCAGGTTCAGGCGGCCCCCTCCGCGCGCACGGCGTCGCCCACGCGAATCAGGCCGCCCGCGATGACCGTCGCGGTGATGCCGCCGTGGCCGCGCATCGCGTTCCAGCCGCCCGGCCCGAGCGCCTCCTCCATGCGCGAGCATGGCTCGCACGGGCCGGTGCCTTCCAGAACCGCGTCGCCGACGCGAAAGCGCAGTCTGCGCAGCGCGAGCAGATTGATGCCGGACACGACCAGGTTGCGACGAAGCACGCCGGGATCGGGCGCGCGCGTGCCGAGCATGCGGCCGAGCGCCTCGAGATGCTCGGCCTGGATCAGCGTCACGGCACGCTTGCCGCCGCCTGCGTAGCGGTCGCCGGCGAGACCGCGGCCGGCAATGGCCTCGACCGTGGCGAGCACCGCGACCGGTTCGCTGCGACCCGGCCGCACGCCGATCCACGCGACCGCCCCGACCTGCGGCAGCGTCGCCGCGAGGTCGGCCAGGGTGCGCATCACTTGGCCGCGATCACCGCGATCTCGACCAGCATCCGCGGGTCGGCGAGCTTGGCTTCGACGGTCGCGCGTGCCGGCAGGTTGTTCGGGTCGACCCACGCCTTCCATACGGCGTTCATCGCCTCGCGGTTGCGGATATCGGTCAGCCATACGTTCGCGGACAGGATGCGCGACTTGCTGGTTCCCGCCTTGGCGAGCACGGCGTCGATCGCGGCGAGCACCTGCTTCGTCTGGCCGGTGATGTCCTGCGTCGGGTCGTCGGCGACCTGGCCGGCGACGAAGACCAGATCGCCGTGCTCAGCCGCGTCCGCGAGGATGCCGCCGTGGGGGTTGTGTCGAATGATGTCGGTCATCGAAGTCTCCATAAGCGTCTCATCATGTTTCATAGGCGAGCGCGGGCGCGAGCCAGCGCTCGGTCTTGGCGAGATCGGATTGCTTGCGACGCGCGTAGTCCTCGGTCTGGTCGCGGTCGATCTTGCCCACCGCGAAGTACCGCGACTGCGGATGCGAGAAGTAGAAGCCGCTCACCGAGGCCGGCGGCCACATGGCATAGGTCTCGGTGAGCGACATGCCGATCGCCGGCGCGTCGAGCAGCTCGAACAGCGGGCCCTTCTCGGTGTGGTCGGGGCAGGCCGGATAGCCGGGCGCCGGCCGGATGCCGACGTACTTCTCGGCGATCAGCTCGTCGTTCGACAGTGCCTCGTCGGCGGCGTAGCCCCACAGCTCGCGCCGCACGATCTGGTGCATGCGCTCGGCGAAGGCCTCGGCGAGCCGGTCCGCGAGCGCCTTGAGCATGATCGCGCTGTAGTCGTCGTGCGCGGCTTCGTAGGCTCGCACGCGATCCTCGCAGCCGAGGCCGGCGGTGACCGCGAAGGCGCCGAGGTAGTCGCGCCGGCCGGACTCGCGCGGCGCGACGAAGTCGGCGAGGCACAGGTTGTGGCGGTCGGACTCCTTCCCGGTCTGCTGCCGCAGGCAGTGACAGACCATCGCCACTTCGCGGCGCGACTCGTCGGTGTAGATCTCCACGTCGTCGCCGACGCTCGCCGCGGGCAGCAGCGTCACCACGCCGTTTGCGGTGAGCCATTTCTCCTTCACGACGCGTTCGAGCATGGCCTGCGCATCGTGGAAGACGTTGCGCGCCGCTTCGCCGACGACCGGGTCCTGCAGGATCCTGGGATAGGACCCGGCGAGATCCCAGGTCTGGAAGAACGGCGACCAGTCGATGTAGCGCGCGAGGTCCGCGAGGTCGAAGTCGCGGAACTCGCGCCGGCCGAGCGCGGCGGGGACCGGCGGCGCGTACGCGGCCCAGTCGATCGGCGGCCTGTTCGCCCGCGCTGCCGCGAGCGGCACCAGCACCGGTCCCTTTTTCGCCGCGTGCTGCGTGCGGATGCGATCGTAGTCGCGCTTGACGTCGGCGATGTAGCCCTCGCGCAGTTCCGGCGAGATGAGACTGGTGCACACGCCCACCGAGCGCGATGCATCCGGCACGTACACCACCGGGCCCGCATACTTCGGCGCGATCTTGACCGCCGTGTGCACGCGCGAGGTGGTGGCGCCGCCGATGAGCAGCGGCATGGTCATGCCCTCGCGCTGCATTTCCGCGGCGACGTGGGCCATTTCCTCCAGCGATGGCGTGATCAGGCCGGAAAGGCCAATCACGTCGGCGTTCTCGTCGCGCGCCGCCTGCAGGATCTTCTGCGCCGGCACCATCACGCCGAGGTTCACCACCTCGTAGTTGTTGCACTGGAGCACCACGGCGACGATGTTCTTGCCGATGTCGTGCACGTCGCCCTTCACCGTGGCGATGACGATCTTGCCCTTGGGCTTGGTGTTGCCCGAAGCGGCCTTCTCGGCCTCGATGAACGGCACCAGATGCGCGACCGCCTGCTTCATCACCCGCGCCGACTTCACCACCTGCGGCAGGAACATCTTCCCGGCGCCGAAGAGGTCGCCGACGATGTTCATCCCCTCCATCAGGGGCCCCTCGATCACCTGGATCGGGCGGTCGACCTGCTGGCGCGCCTCCTCGGTATCCTCGACCACGTAGGCGGCGATGCCATGCACCAGCGCATGGGCGAGGCGCTGCTCGACCGTGCCGTTGCGCCATGCGAGGTCCTCTTCCCTGGCCTTGCCGCCGCCCTTCACGGTCTCGGCGAACTTCACCATCCGCTCGGTGGCGTCGGGGCGGCGATTGAGGATCACGTCCTCGACGTGCTCGAGCAGGTCCTTCGGGAGGTCCTCGTACACGCCGAGCTGGCCGGCGTTGACGATGGCCATGGTGAGCCCGCCCTTGATGGCGTGATACAGGAAGGCGGTGTGTATCGCCTCCCGCACCGGGTCGTTGCCGCGGAAGGAGAACGAGAGGTTGGACAGGCCTCCGGAGACGCTTGCGTGCGGCAGGTTGGCGCGGATCCAGCGCGCGGCGTCGATGAAGTCCACCCCGTAGTTGTTGTGCTCCTCGAGGCCGGTTGCCACCGCGAAGATATTGGGGTCGAAGATGATGTCCTCGGGTGGAAAGCCGAGCTCGTCCACGAGGATGTCGTAGTGGCGCTTGCAGACCGCGATGCGGCGCTCGTAGGTGTCGGCCTGGCCCCGCTCGTCGAAGGCCATCACCACCACGGCGGCGCCGTAGCGGCGCGCGAGTCTCGCGTGGTGCACGAACTCCTCGTGCCCTTCCTTCAGCGAGATGGAGTTGACGATGCACTTGCCCTGCACGCACTTGAGGCCGGCCTCGATCACGCTCCACTTGGAGCTGTCGATCATCACCGGCACGCGCGAGATGTCGGGCTCGGCGGCGACGAGGTTCAGGAACGTGCGCATGGCCGCTTCCGAGTCGAGCATCGCCTCGTCCATGTTCACGTCGATGATCTGCGCGCCGTTTTCCACCTGCTGACGCGCCACCGACAGCGCCTCGGGGTAGTTCCCGGCGAGGATGAGGCGCGCGAACGCCTTGGAGCCGGTGACGTTGGTGCGCTCGCCGACGTTCACGAACAGCGAATCCGGCCCGATGCTGCAGGGCTCGAGGCCGGAGAGGCGCAGCTTCTTCTCGATGACCGGCACGACGCGCGGCGGCGCGTCGCGCACGATGTCGGCGATGGCCCGGATGTGCTCGGGCGTGGTCCCGCAGCAGCCGCCGACCACGTTCACGAACCCGCTTTGCGCAAAATCGTCCAGGAACGCCGCGGTATCCGGGGGCAGTTCGTCGTAGCCGGTCTCCGCCAGTGGATTGGGCAGGCCGGCGTTGGGATAGGCGTGGACGAACGTGTCGGCGACGCGGGCCAGCTCCTCGATGTAGGGCCGCATGAGCTTGGCGCCGAGCGCGCAGTTCAGGCCGACGGTGAGCGGCCGCGCATGGCGCACCGAGTTCCAGAACGCCTCGGTGGTCTGGCCGGTGAGCGTGCGGCCCGAGGCGTCGGTGATGGTGCCGGAGATCATCACCGGCAGCCGCGCGCCCTGCTCGTCGAAGTACCGTTCCAGCGCAAAGATCGCCGCCTTGGCGTTGAGCGTGTCGAAAATGGTCTCGACCAGGAACAGATCCGCGCCGCCGTCGGCGAGGCCGCGAATGGCTTCGTGATACGCCTCGACCAGTTCGTCGAAGGTGACGTTGCGGAAGCCCGGATCGTTGACGTCGGGCGAGATCGACGCGGTCTTGGTGGTCGGGCCGATCGCGCCGGCAACGAAGCGCGGGTGGCCCGGGGTCTTCGCGTTCCAGGCGTCGGCGGCCTCTCGCGCGAGGCGCGCAGCGGCGATGTTCACTTCGTAGGCGAGGTGCGCGAGCCCGTAATCCTCCAGGGACGGCCGGTTGGCGTTGAAGGTGTTGGTCTCGATGATGTCCGCGCCGGCGGCGAGATACGCATCGTGGATCTCGCGGATGATCTCCGGCCGGGTGAGCACCAGCAGGTCGTTCGCGCCCTTCAGGTCGCTGGCGTGGTCGCGGAAGCGTTCGCCGCGGAACGCCTCCTCGTCCAGCTTGTAGCCCTGGATCATGGTGCCCATGGCGCCATCCAGAATGAGGATGCGCTGCTTGAGCAGGGAGCGGAGTTCGCTGGTGCGGTCGGGACGCATGGAAAACGGCCTGGAAAAAGAAAAACCCGTCGAGCCTGCATCGGCTAAACGGGTCGCCCTCGCTTTAGCCGGATTTTTTTCACCCGCCCACCGTGCGGCGGCGGAGGCGCCCGCAAGCTGAAGTGCTCAAATCGGCGCCAGAAGCAAGACTAAAGAATGGCTAGGTGACTGTCAACAAAGGAAATGCTGCGTCTGCAAACAAGGTTAGAATGCGGCCCCATGAAGCATTTCAGCCCGAAGGAAGCCTACGACTTCCTGCACAAGAACCCCAGCGCCTTGCTGGTCGATGTGCGCAGCGAGATGGAATACCTGTTCGTCGGCCATCCGGTCGGTGCGCTGCACGTCGCCTGGAATGACGGGCCGGACTGGGACGTCAACCCGCATTTCGTCGGCCAGGTGAAAAAGCTCGCCGGGACCAACCACGCGCACAGGCCCATCGTCCTCATCTGTCGCAGCGGCAACCGCTCCATCGACGCCGGCGAGGCGCTTGAAAAGGCCGGCTTCAGCGACGTGTACAACGTGCTGCACGGCTTCGAGGGCGAGCTCGACGGGCGCCATCACCGCAACTCGACCGCCGGCTGGCGATTCGAGGGCCTGCCCTGGGAGCAGTGCTGACGGCTTCCCGGGAGACGGACGTATGACCCCCGTCACCGTGCCGGGCAAGCGGATCCTTCCACCGCCGCTGCGTCTCGCCTTCCTGGTCTGGGGGCTCGGGGCGGCCCTCTACCTGGTCGGCTTTTTCCAGCGCGTCGCGCCCGCGGTCATCACCCGCGAGCTATCAGCGGAGTTCGCACTCACTGCCGCGTCGCTTGGCAACCTGGCTGCGGTCTACTACTACAGCTACGTCGCCATGCAGATCCCCACGGGCATGGTGGTCGACCGCTGGGGTCCGCGGCGGGTCATCGCGATCGGTGCGGCTCTGGCCGCGGCCGGCACGTTCCTGTTCGCGGCTTCGCAAGCGTACGGGCTGGTGGCGTTGGGGCGGCTGCTGATCGGTGCGTCGGTCGGCGTCGCGTTCGTCGCGATGCTGAAGCTCTCCACGCACTGGTTCCATCCGTCGCGTTTCGCGGCCGTCGCGGGCCTGGCGCTGGCTGCGGGCGTCATCGGCGCGGTGAGCGCGGGCGCGCCGCTGCGGGTGGCCGTCGACGCGTTCGGCTGGCGACCGGTCGTCGCGGCCGCGGGCGTGTGCACCGCGCTGCTCGCGATTGCCGCGTGGATCCTGGTGCGCGACGATCCGGCCGAGCGCGGCTACGCGAGCTACATGCCGACGCTGCACGCGTCCGCGCCGCGGCACTCCATGCTCGGCGGCATGCGACGCGTCCTGCGTTCGCGCAACGTGTGGCTGATCTTTTTCGTCAACGGCGGCGTGTCGGGCCCGCCGCTCACCTTCTCGGGGCTGTGGGGCGTGCCCTTCCTGACGACGCACTACGGCCTCAGCACGGCGCAGGCCGGCGGCGTGGCGTCGCTGCTCCTGGTCGCGTGGGCCAGCGCGGGTCCGTTCGTTGGCATCCTCTCGGACCGCGTGCGCCGGCGCAAGCCGATCTACCTCGCAGGTGCGATCGTCGCGACGCTCGGGTGGCTGACCGTGTTCCTGGTGCCGGGGCTGCCGCTAGGTGTGCTGATCGGGCTGCTGGTGGTCAACGGCATCGCGGCCTCGGTGGTGATGGTGGGCTTCGCTTACGCCAAGGAATCCGCCCCGGTCAGTCTCGCGGGGTCGACCTCGGGCGTGATCAATATGGGCAACATGCTCGGCGGCATGATCATGCAGCCGGCGGTCGGGTGGATGCTCGACCGGTACTGGGACGGCTCGCTGGTGGCGGGCGCGCGGGTCTATTCGTTCGAGGCGTACCGCGCGGGCTTCTCGCTGATGCTTGGCTGGCTGGCGGCCGCGGTGCTGCTCGCCGCGCTCACCCGCGAGACGCGCTGCCGGCAGACGCCCTGACGCGGGAAGTGCGGGCGGGCCGCGCTCAGGCACGCGGCGGCGGCACAAAGGCCTCGCGCAGCCGGTAGCGCTGCACCTTGCCGGTGGCGGTGCGCGGCAGGTCGGCGACGGCGAGGATCCATTTCGGGCGTGCGTGCTGCGGCAGTCGCGCGACGCAGCGCGCCTGCGCCGCGGCGATCGCCTGCGGGTCGTCTCCGGCAGGCACGACGTAAAGGGCGAGACGCTCGAAGCCGTCGGCGTCATTGACGACCACGCACGCCGCATCGCGGACCGCCGGATCGCCGAGGACCGCTTCCTCCACCGCGGCGGGTTTCACCCATTGGCCTGCGACCTTGTACAGGTCGTCCGCACGGCCGTGGTGGGTCCAGAAGCCGTCGGCGTCGCAGGTGAACAGGTCGCCGGTGCAGAACCAGCCGTCGCGGAACGCACGGGCGGTGGCATCGGGCTGCGTGTAGCGCAATGCGAGCGAAGGATGGCGCAGCCACAGCACGCCCGGGTCGCGCGGGCCTGCCGCCCCTTCCAGCTTCAGCGCCACGCCGGCCATCGCCCGTCCGCAGGTGCCGCGGCGATGGGCATCGGGCACGTTGGCGAGCGCGTTGCAGAACGTCTCCGACATGCCGTACACCACCAGGATTTCGCGGCCGGTGGCCTCGCGCCATTGTTGCGCGATCGCCTCGGGCAGGCGCTCGCCGCCGGTGACGTGGATCGGGATGTCGCGAAACGGCGCCAGGGCGGCGCGGTCGAGCGTGAGCAGGCGGCGGAAGAAGGTCGGCACGGTGAAGAACGCGCGCGGCCGAAAGCGTGCCGCCTGCGCGGCGATGTCCGCTGGCTCGGCCCAACCGTCGTTCAGCACCGTCGCGCCGCCGCAGGCGAGCACGCCGGTGAACGCGTTGTCGAGTGCGAAGGCGAAGAACAGCTTGGATGTGGCCAGCACGACGTCGCCTTCGCGCAGGTCCAGGCCCTCGCGCAGCAACATGCCCGCACGGGCGGCATTTGCGTGACTATGGACCACGCCCTTCGGCCGGCCGGTGGTGCCCGACGAGTAGAGCATGAACGCCGGGTCATCGGCGCCGGTCGCGGCGACCGGCGTCGTCGCGGGCGCCGCGTCCACCGCGGCCTGCAATGCATCGCGCAGTACGATGGGCACGGCGGGCAGCGGCACGGGGAGCTGGTCCTCATCGGCGAACAGGATTCGCGCATCGCTGTCCGCCAGCACGTACGCGAGATCCCCCGCGGGCAGGCGCGGATTGAGCGGGATCGAGATCGCCCCGAGCCGCAGGGCACCGAGATAGGCAGCACAGAAGAGCGGCGTGTCCTTGAGCAGGAAGGCGACCGCGTCGCCGCGGCCGACGCCCATCGATGCAAGGGCGCCTGCGGCGCGCGCGGCGGCATCGGCGAGCGCGCCGTAGCTCACCGCGCCCGCCGCGGTCAGCAGCGCAGGCTGGTCCGATAACCGCGCCGCGCGGGCCAGGAGGACGTCGACGGCGTTCATCGGCTCGAGCGTCGTCAGCGCATGCCGCGCGCCGCCGCATAGGCGGCGCAGGTGCCCGCCGCGATCGCCATCTCCTCGCCGTCGTCGAATGCCGGCACGCCCGCCGCCTCGAGCTGGCCGAACAGCGCCTCGCGCTGCGGCAGCGTGCCCATCATGGTGTGCATGATGGGGATCGGTCGCGGCCCGCCGTACTGCGCGGCGGCAAGCTCGGCGAGCTTCGCCACGACCGGCGTCGGATCGACCATGAACGGAACGACGTGGATCATCAGGATGGCGTCGAAGGCCGTGTGCGCATGCTTGAGCGCTTGGTCGAGGGTGAGCGCGAAGCGGTCCTCGCGCGCGTCGGCGAGCAGATCGAGCGGATTGGCCACCGCCGCTTCCGCAGGCACGGCGGCGCGCAGCGTCGCGGCGAACGTCTCGGGAAGGTCGGGCAGCGCGAGCCCTTCGCGGAACGCACTATCGGTGGTGATGACGCCCGGGCCGCCGGAATTGGACAGGACGAGCACGCGCGGTCCGAAGCCCTGTGGAAACGCGCCGACGCCCTTGCATGCGATCAGCAGCCGGCGCAGGCTCGTCGCCCGGATCACGCCGCACGCGGCGAACATCCGGTCCAGCGCCTCGTTCTCCATCGCGTCCGCGCCGGTGTGCCGCCGCACGGCCCCCGTGCCGGGCAGCGTGCGGCCGCCCACCAGCGCGACGATCGGCTTGACGCGCGACACCTCGCGCGCGACCGCCTTGAAGCGCTCGCCGTCGCCGAACGATTCGACATACAGCGCGATCGCCTTGCAGCGCTCGTCGCGGCCGTAGTGCTCGAGATACTCGGTGATGCCGAGGTGCACCGCATTGCCGACCGAGACGATCGCCCCGAACGGCAGGCGCATCGTGTGGCTTTTGGCGATCACCTCCTCGGCGATGGCGCCCGATTGCGAGATGAAGGCCACCGAACCGCCGCGCGGCATGTCGCGCAGGAACGTTGCGGCAAAGGGCTGATCGGGGTCGAGCAGATCGATGTCGCCCGCGCAGTTCGGCCCGGCGACGGTGATGCCGGCTTCCGCCGTGAGGCGGCGCAGCTCGGCGTCGCGCGCCAGGCCTTCAGGCCCCGCCTCGGCAAAGCCGCCGGGAAGGATCAGCACGTTGCGATGGCCGCTTTCTGCGGCTTCACGCACCACCTGCAGGATGAGGTCGGGCCGCACGACGATCACCGCGAGATCCGCAGGCGGCGACACCTCGCGCAGCGCGGTCTTCGCCGGCAGCCCGAGGATCTCGCCGCCCTTCGGATTGACCGGGATGATGCGGCCACGGTAGCCGGCGATCTTCATGTTGCGCAGCACCGCCCCGCCGGAGCTCGTCTCGCGCTCGGCCGCGCCGACGATGGCCACCGACGCAGGCCGGAAAAAACGGTGCAGGTCGACCGTCACGAGCACTCCCTGGTCAGGCGCTCGCCGCGTCTGGCGCGCGGCATTGCGCTTGTTGCGAGGGAAGGCCTGCGAAACCTCGTTTCGCGAACCTTCACCGAGCTGCCCTAGTAGATCGCGAAGCGATCGCCGTACAGGCCGAGGGGCCAGCGGCCCCCCGCAAAGAGGGCGCATTTTCGCATGAAGGGATGCGCCTCCCCCTCGCCCGCTGCGGCGGCGAGGCGCCGCTGGTAGACGGCATAGGTGGCCGAGCCGGCAGCCGCCTTGATGAGCCCGGGGTCCGCGCCGCCGCCTCGCGCCGCCGCGACCGCGGCCGCGCCGTGCAGCGCGTCGGTCAGGGCGAGCCACTGCGGGTCGGCAGGGTCGAGCTTCGCGCGCTGCTCCAGGCGCACGCGTTCGCGCTCCTCGGCCGCCCACCATTCCGCCGCCGGGTTGCGGATCATTTCCGCGGCCTGGCCCCAGCTTTCCACCAGCAGCGTGGGCAGCTTCGCCGCGAGGCCCAGCCCGGCGAGATAGGCGCGGATGTCCGCCTCCTCGCCTTCGCCCAGCGGCGCGCCCAGCGTGGAGAACCAGGCCGAATGCAGCTCCATCGCGCCGCTCAGGCCGCCTGCGCGAGGTCGGGCGCCTTCAGTCCGAGGCTGGTGAGCACGTCGTGCGCCCGCGCCACGTAATCCGCGCGCATGTCCTCGTTGGTGCGCAGCTTGATGCCGAAGCTGCGGAACAGCTCGTTGTTCTTCGACTTCGCCGACCCGAAGAAATGCGGCGCGTACGGATAGAACGCGTTCACCGCCTCCTGCAGCGCGGCCTTGCCCTCGGGAGTCCGGACCAGCTCCGCGCCGAAGTCCTTGCCGAACTGGGCATGGAACTTCTCCTCCGGCATGGTGGTGCGCGCGAGGTTGCGCAGCGGCACGAACGAGCAGTGCAGCAGGTCCTCGACCTGCAGGATCTCGGCGAGGTCGCCGAGCATCTTGATGACGACGAACTCCTCCCAGGTCTTGAGCGGAAACTCGAAGATGTTGAGAGGCCGCTTGTTCTTCGTGTCCATCTCCTCGGCCTTCACGCCGATCTCGTCGGCCAGCGTCCTGAAGCGCACGTGGTGGTGGTACTCCTCCATCGCGACCCGGCAGGTGAGCCACTTCGCGTAGGGCGTCGGCGCCAGCGCGATGGCCGGCTCGTCGAACACCTGGGCGCCGTACAGCTCGTTGATGGCGTGGCTGCGCACGATCTTGCGCACCGCGTCCTGGTACTCGGCCGGCTGCTGCTTGAACTCCTCGATGGTCTTGACTTCGGGATGCGCGGACATGGTTTCGTGCTCCTTTTCAGAGGACAGGATCCGAAGCGAATGCTTCGAGATCAGTGACGAGATCGGAAAAGAACGGCTGCAGGGCCTTCACGCCCTCGGCAAAGCCCGCGAGGTCGTAGCCACCCTGGGGCTGAAGCAGCTTCGACGCCGGACGCGGCTGGTTGAAGATGAATACCTCGCGGCCGCGCGCGCCGAAGAGCTGGCCGCTGATGCCGGCGCCGCCCGGCGAGGCGAGGAGCGTCACCAGGCGCGCGACATAGCTCGCCGGCACCTGCAGCGCCTTCTCCTTGTAGGCGGCCTGTGCCTCGTTGGCGGGTTGGATGCTTTCGGTGACGCGGGTCGCGGCGAATGGTGCCACGGCATTGCAGGTGATCTTCGAGCGCGCGAGGTCGTGCGCGACCACGCGCGTCAGGCCGAGCAGGCCGGCCTTGGCCGAGGCGTACGCCGACTGGCCGAAGTTGCCGTAGATGCCGGCGCTCGACACGATGTTCACGATCGCGCCGGGCGCGCGGCCGGCCTTAGCGCCGTCGCGCATCACCGGCGTCGCGGCGGCGAGCAGGCGGTAGGCGCCGGTGAGGTTGGCGCGGATCACCGCGTCCCACGCGTCGTGGCTGGCCTTGAAGATGAACGCGTCGCGGATGATCGCCGCGTTGTTCACCACGATATCGACGCCGCCGAAGCGCTCCTCGGCGAGGTCCACCGCCGCCTGCGCGACCTCCCGGTCGGCGACGTCGCCGCAGATTGCCGCGGCGCTGCCCAGGTGCGCGGCGACCTCCTCGGCCAGCTTGGGCTCGACCGGCTCGCCGGAGATGGAGACCCCGGCATCGACGATCACCACTGACGCGCCGTGCGCGATGAAGTCCTCGGCGATGGCGCGGCCGATGCCGCGCGCGCCGCCCGAGACGATCGCCACTCTGCCCTTCAGGTCCATGCGGCTCGTCCTTCCGTCAGGGTTGGTTGTAGAACGCGTCGGCGTGGATGTCCCGGTGCGGGAGGCTGCGCGACGCCAGCATGGCGGTGGCCGCCTCGACCATCACCGGTGGCCCGGCGAGGTAGGCCTTCCAGCCATCGAAGCTCGCGATGTCCTGCGCGACCGCATCGTGCACCAGGCCGTAGCGCCGCCCCGGCGCGCCGAGCTGCTCGGACAGCACCACGTGATACTCGAAGTTCGGATGGCGCGCGGCGAGATCCTTCAGCAGGCCCTCGTGGTAGAGATCGCGTTCGCTGCGCACGCCGAAATACAGTACGACCTTCTCGCGATAGTCGCGCGCCATCAGCGTGTTCAGGATAGCCTGCATGGGCGCGAAGCCCGACCCGCCGGCCACCAGCAACACCGGCCCGGCGTGCCTGTCGCGCAGGTACGAGGATCCGAGCGGCCCGCTCACCTTCACGGTGTCGCCCACCTTCAGCTCGTTCGCGGCGAACGCGCTGGTACGGCCGCCGGGCATGTGGCGGATCTGGAACTCGATCTCCGGCTCTCTCGGCGTGCTCGACATCGAGTAGTGCTTGGACAGCCCGGGCGCGAACTCGACCTGGGCGTACTGCCCGGCGGAGAAGGTGAACGGCCCGCCCGCCTCGATGACCAGGCGCAGCCCGCGGATGTCGTGCGTGAGCTGGTCGATGGCCACCACGCGGCAGCGCATGACGCGCGACGGATGCAGCACCAGCTCCTCGGCCTCGATGCGGCGGATGCTGGTGTCGCCCCAGACCTGCGTGCGGCAGGCGAGGATGATGTTCTTCGCGCGCTCCTCGGCCTTCAGCGCATGCTCGGAATACTCGAGCTCGAAGATGTCGCCTTCGATCAGCTCGCACTTGCAGGTGCCGCAGTTGCCCGCCTGGCAGGAGTACGGAAACGGCACGCCCGCCATGATGAGGGCGTCGAGCAGCGTGTCGCCGGCTTCGGCGGCGACCGGCGCGTCGTGGTCTTCGACGGTGATGGCGACGGACATGGGGCTCGACTCGGCGGGCGGCTTGTGCGCAACGGCTGGCGGGGCTAGGATGCTAGCCGCCCGAAAGTTGCGATGTCAAACAGTTTGGATCCCCAACAATCCCGCGTGCGGCGGCGTCCGGCGCCGCGCCGCAGCAGCGCCGGCGCGGCGCGGGCTGCGCTCGACCACGGCTTGCTCCCCGGGTTGCTGGGCTACCAGCTGCGCCTCGCCCAGCAGGCCGTCTTCCGCGATTTCGAGCGGGCAGCGGACGGCCTGGGCGTCTCGCCCGGGCGCTTCGGAATGCTGGTGCTGATCGAGGCCAATCCGGGCGTCTCGCAGAGCCGGCTCGCCCAGGAGATCGGTTTGGACCGCTCCACGCTGGTCGCCATCCTGGACGTACTGGAGGAGACGCGGCTGGTGGAGCGGCGCGCCGGCGAGGACCGCCGCAGTAACGCGCTGTGGCTGACGCGCCGGGGAAAGGGCGTGGTGGAGCGGATGAAGGCGCGTGTCGCGGAGCACGAGGCGCGCATCGCGGCACGGCTGACTCCCGCGGAACAGGCAACACTGCTGGACCTGCTGGGGCGCCTCGGCTCAGCAAGTAAGTAAGCGCTCAGTGTCGCACTAACGCCCGGGAATCCAGTCTGTCCCCGCTAGCGGCACCCCCGCCATCGCCGCCGCCTCCACCGTCAGCGCAACCAGGTCCTCACGTTCCAGGTGATGGACGTTCTGCTTGCCGCACGCCCGCGCGATGGTGGTGAGCTCCATGTTGAGGGTCTTGAGGTAGTTGCGGACGTGCTTCGCGCCGACTGCGGGCTCGAGGCGCCGTTCGAGCACGGCGTCCTGGGTGGTCACGCCCACCGGGCAGCGGCCGGTGTGGCAGTGGTGGCAGTAGCCCGGGGCGGTACCCAACGCGGCGTAGTCCTCCACTGCGGAGTGGCGCGCGCCATCCTGGACGTAGGTCTCGCCGTTGCAGCCCAGGGCCATCAGCACCGCTTGGCCGATCGACACCGCGTCGGCGCCCATCGCCAGCGCCTTGGCCACGTCGGCGCCGGTGCGAATGCCGCCGGAGACGACGAGTTGTACCTTGCCCTTCATGTTCAGGTCTTCGAGCGCGTGCACCGCCTGCTTCACCGCGGCGAGCGTCGGGATGCCCACGTTCTCGATGAACACGGTCTGCGTGGCCGCGGTACCGCCCTGCATGCCGTCCACCACGACGACGTCGGCGCCCGAATGCACCGCGAGCTTCACGTCGTGGAAGGTGCGCGTCGCGCCGACCTTCACGTAGATCGGCTTCTCCCAGTCGGTGATCTCGCGCAACTCCTGGATCTTGATGGCGAGATCGTCCGGCCCGGTCCAGTCGGGATGCCGGCACGCCGAGCGCTGGTCCACGCCCTCGGGCAGCGTTCGCATCTTCGCCACGCGCGGGTTGACCTTCTGCCCGAGCAGCATGCCGCCGCCGCCGGGCTTGGCGCCCTGGCCGATCACGACCTCGATCGCATCGGCGCGGCGCACGTCGTCGGGATTGAAGCCGTAGCGCGACGGGAGGCACTGGTACACCAGGGTCTTTGACGAGCGCCGCTCCTCAGGCGTCATGCCGCCGTCGCCGGTGGTTGTCGAGGTGCCGACTTCCGTCGCGGCGCGCCCGAGCGCCTCCTTCACGTTCGCCGACAGCGAGCCGAAGCTCATGCCCGCGATGGTGATGGGGATCGCAAGCTCGATGGGCCTGGTCGCATAGCGCGTGCCGAGTACCGTCTTCGTCTCGCAGCGCTCGCGGTAGCCCTCCAGCGGATAGCGCGACAGCGAGGCGCCGAGAAACACCAGGTCGTCGAAGTGCGGCACCTTGCGCTTGGCGCCGAGGCCGCGGATTTCGTACAGGCCGTGCGCCGCGGCGTTGCGGATGTAGTCGAGCGTCCTGCGGTCGTAGCCCCAGCTCTCTTCGCGCTGGATGGGCTTGTGAAACTCGATAGGCTTGTTCATCTCAATACTCCTGGTTCGCGTCGGCGTTCCAGTGGTAGAGCTCGCGCTTCGAGGCCACGCGCCTGAAGTCGCGCGGATCGTGCCTGAAGCCGGCGCGCGCGAGCAGCTCGCGCACCGTCGCGTAGTCGGCCTCGGTCATCGGCTCCTCGTGCGCATCGGCGCCGAAGGACTTGATCGCGCCGCGCACGAAGATCACCGCTTCGTACAGCGAGTCGCCGAGACCGTCGCCCGCGTCGCCGCAGACCACGAGTCGCCCGGCCTGGGCCATGAACGCGGAGTAGTCGCCGACCGAGCCGCCCACGACGATGTCGATGCCCTTCATCGAGATGCCGCAGCGGAGCGATGCGTCGCCCTCGATCACCAGCAGGCCGCCGTGTGCCGCCGCGCCCGCCGACACCGATGCGAAGCCCTTCACGCGCACCGTGCCCGAGCTCATGCCCTCCGCGACGCCCGGGCCGGCATTGCCGAATATGGTTATCGCCGCCTGCTTGTTCATGCCGCCCGCGTAGTAACCCGCATGGCCGCGCACCTCGATCTCCACGGGCGCGTCCACGCCGACGGCGATGTTGTGCGCGCCGTCAGGGTTCTCCGCGATCACCTTCGCCGTCCCGGCGGCGTCCCGGTGCAGGAACGCATTGAGCGGCCGCACGCCTCCCTCGGCGAGGTCGAACGTTGCGACCCTCGGTGCCGTCATTACACTCGCCATACGTACATCTCCTCCGGCTTCGGCTCGAACAGCGTCGCGTGCTTCACGTCGGGCAGCCTGGCGAGCGAGCGGAACTCCGACGAGATGGCCACGTAGTCGTCGGTCTCCGCCACGATGGCCGGCTTGCACGCGAACGCATCGCGGACCAGCGCGAGCTCGTCCTTGGTGCCCATCAGAAAGGTGAAGAAGCCGTCGAGCTCGTCGAACCCCTTCTGCAGCGCCTGCTCCAGCGTGTCGCCTTCGCGCATCCGCCATTCGAGAAAACGGCAGGCCGCCTCGGTGTCGTTGTCCGTGTCGAAGGCGATGCCGAGCGGCTCGAGCTGGCGCCGGATCGAGTAGGGATTGGACAGCGACCCGTTGTGCACCAGACAGAAATCCTCGCCGGCGGTGAATGGATGCGCCCGGTCCGGCGTGACCGCCGACTCGGTCGCCATGCGCGTGTGTCCGACCAGATGCGTGCCGGCGAGCTTGCCGAAGTCGTAGCGGGCAGCCACTTCCGCCGGCGCGCCGACGTCCTTGTAGAGATCGATCGACCGGCCCGCCGACAGCACGTGGAGCTGCGGGTAGCGCTTGCGCACCCACGCTCTGGCCTTGTCGGGTGCGCTCGAGGTTTCGAGCACCGCATGGTTGGCCTGCACGGCGAGCGTGCTGTCGGGTCCGAGGGCGTGGCGTGCCGCGTCCTCGAACGCGATCCAGTCGAAGTCGCCGCCGCCCGCGTACAGGCTCAGCTTGCGATGCGCCTCGGGCACCGGTGCGGTGAACACCGCGAGCCCGGCCGAGTCCGGCCCGCGCTCGGTCATGCCGATCAGCATCGGCAGCATCAGCTCGCCGAGCTGCTCGCGCAGCGCCGGTTTCTTGACCAGCAACCCTACGATTCCGCACATCAGAAGAACTCCAGATAGTGATCGCGCTCCCAGTCGGAAACGTGGCGCGAGTACTCGACCCACTCCATGCGCTTCAGCTCCAGGAACTCCTTTGCCAGCGCCTCGCCCATCGCGCCGCGCAGCACCGTGTCGGCCTCGAAAGCATCGAGCGCCTCGTTGAGGTTCTGGGGCAGCAGCTTGATGCCGGACTTCGCGAGCTTCTCGGGCGACCACTCGTAGAGGTTCTCGTTGATCGGCGCGCCCGGGTCGAGCTTGCGCTCGATGCCGTCCATGCCTGCAGCGAGGATCGCGATGGTGGCGAGATAGGGGTTCATCGAGCCGTCCGGCAGGCGCAGCTCCAGGCGGCCATAGGGCACGCGGACGCACGCCGTGCGGTTGTTGTTGCCGTAGGTGATGTAGGCCGGCGCCCAGGTTGCGCCCGACAGCGCGCGGCCCACGACGAGGCGCTTGTAGGAGTTGGCGCTCGGAGCGCACACCGCCGCAAGGGCCCGCGCGTGCGCGAGAAGCCCGCCGAGAAAGTGGTAGGCCGTTTTCGACAGGCCCAGCCCGTTCTTGTCGCGTTCGTCGTGAAAGAGGTTCTTCGTCTTCGCATCGCCCATGGAGATGTGGAAGTGCGCGCCGGTGCCGGTGCGGTTCCCGAAGGGCTTGGGCATGAAGCTCGCGATCATTCCCATCGACCGGGCGATCTCGGAGGCGGCCATCTTGAACAGGATCAGCCGGTCGGCGGTGGCGAGCGCGTCGCCGTAGGTGAAGTTCACCTCGAACTGGCCGTTGGCGTCCTCGTGATCGATCTGGTAGACGTCGAGGCCCACGGCCTTCACCGCGTCGACCAGCTTCTCGAGGAACGGGGCGGAGCGCGCGAGGCCCTTGTAGTCGTAGCAGGGCTTGTCCAGCGTGTCGGTCTCGTCGCACGGAGCGAGGTGGCCGTCGGGCAGGCGCTTCAACAGCATGAACTCCGGCTCGATGCCGGTGTACATCGTGAGGCCCTTCTTCGCGAGCGCGTCGAGCTGGCGCTTGAGCGCCACGCGCGAGCAGTACTCGTAGGGCTTGCCGTTCACGTGGCCGTCGCAGGCGATGCGCGCGAAGCCGGGCATCCACGGCACCGCGGAGAGCGTGGCAAGGTCCCCGCGCGCCATGTAGTCGGGCCCGTGCGGCCCCATGCCGAAGCCCCAAAGCGCAAAGCCGGCAAAGCCCGCGCCGTCACCCAGCACCATCTCCAGGTGCTCGCTCGGCACGGCCTTGGCCTTCGCCGAGCCGTGGATGTCGACGAACTGCGCGAGGATGAACTTGAGCTGGTTGTCCTTGAGAAATTTCTTCGCCGCGTTCGGTGTCATGGGCCTCCCCTGCTGATGGTCGATGCGTGCGGCGGACGTGCGGGCGCGAGGCCGCCGTCCTCTTCTGCCGCGATGGCGTGCAGGGTGCGGGCAAGGTACGGTCCGTAAGTCGGGTCGCACCAGATGCGATACGCGATGCCGTCGTCGCGCTGCTCGGGGATCACGAGCACGGAGACACCGACCATCGAGGTCATGACGAGCGGCCGCGTGGCGAGGTCGAGCGCGTCGAAGTTGACGTTGCAGGTCTGCGCGAGCACGTCGAGGGCGGCGGGTCCGGCAAGGACGAGGCCGAGGTCGCGACGCAGGACCGGATAGACGCCCGCCGGTGCGCCCGATGCCTCGCGCTCGATGTCCGGCGCGGCATCGCCCTCGACGAAGAACTCGGTGTACGCGAGGCGCCCGATGACGCCGCCGGCGGCGAGCGGCAGCCAGGTGTTGGGCTTCGCCGGCACCGGCAGTCCGCGCGTGGCCAGCCATTCCGCGGCGGCCGGGCCCTTCACGCCGGCGCGCGGAGCATCGGTGCGCTGGACGAATGCGCTCATGCCGCCTCGGCCATCTTCAGCCGCCGCCCCTCGGCGTCGTAGAAGGGCGCAGGCACGATGCGCGCGGGCACGGTGGAGCCGTCGGTCACCCGGATTGTGAAGGTGCCGCCCGGCTGCGCGAGGTCGGGACGCAGCATTGCCAGACCGATGTGTCTTCCGAGCGTCGGGCTCCAGGCGATGCTGGTCACCCGGCCGGCGATGTCGCCCTGCTCGATGACCAGATGGCATTCGGCCACCTGGTCGGCGCCTTCGCCGGGCTCGAAGCCGACCAGCATCTGCCGCGGCCGCTTCGCCACGATTGCGAGCGACCGCTGCCCGACGAAGAACGGCTTGTCCATTTTCACCGCCCACGCGCAGCCGCACTCGAAGGGCGTGGTGAGGCCGTCGGTGTCCTGGCCGACGATGAGATGACCCTTCTCGAGCCGGAGCAGCCGCTGCGCCTCCACGCCGAAGGCGCGAACGCCGAACGAGGCGCCGGCGCGCATCAGCGCGTCCCAGAGCTCGACCGCGCGATCCGCCGGGACATGGATCTCGTAGCCGAGCTCGCCGACGAAGCCCACGCGCAGCGCGCGGGTCGGGATGCCCGCGATGTCGAGCTCGCGTGCGGCGAGATACGGGAAGACCGCTTCGCGCACGTCGCTCGCCGTGAGCGCGCCGAGCACCTCGCGCGCCTTCGGACCGGCGAGATTCATCGCCGCCATGTGGCCGGTCACGTTCACGATGCCGCACGCCAGGCGCCACATCGTGTTGAGCCGCGTCAGCTCCCGGTAGACCGTCGCCGCGCCGGAGGTCGTGGTGGTGAAGTACCAGCGGCGCTCGCCCAGGCGGGCGATCACGCCGTCGTCGATCACCACGCCGGACTCGTCGACCATGAGGCCGTAGCGCGTCGTGCCCACGGTCATGTTGGCGAAGCGGCCGGTGTAAACGCGCTCCAGGAACTCCGCGGCCTGCGGGCCGTGGATCTCGATCTTTCCCAGCGTGCCGACATCGATGAGGCCGACGCCCTGCCGGACCGCCAGCGCCTCTTCGCGGATCGCCTCGAGCCGCGTTTGCCCGGGCACGTCGTAGTACTCGGGCCGCAGCCACACGCCTGCGTTCATGAGCTTCGCGCCGAGTGCGACGTGACGCTCGTGCAGCGGCGTGACGCGCTCCGCATGGAACGCCCGGCCTGCGAGATGCGACAACGGGACCGGATGGAAGAACGGCCGCGCGGTGGTGGTGCCGACCTCGCCGATCGGTTTGCCGAGGATACGCGCGAGAATGCGCACCGCGTTCATGTTCGAGTGCTTGCCCTGCGAGGGACCCATGCCGACGGTCGTGTAGCGCTTGAGCAACTCGATGTTGTCGAAGCCCTCCTGCGCTGCGTTGTGGAAGTCCTTGAGCTGCAGGTCCTCGTCGAAGTCCACGAAGTTCTTGCCGCGCGCATGCGCGAAGATCGGCCAGGGGTGCGACGCCGGCTCAGTTTCCACCGGCACCGCCGGTCCCTCTCCGACCGTGATCCCGAGGTGTCGCGCTGCGTCCATGCCCGCCCGCTCCCCGTCGAGCAGGCGCGCGTCGTATGCATGAATCCCGTTCACACGACCGCAGGCGAACACTCCGGGCGGCACCGCCGCAGGCACGAACTGGTGCACGCGCTCGGCGTAGCGCATTGTCGCGCCGGCCTGGTAGAGCGGCGCGGCGGCGGGCGCCCAGCCGACGCTCATCAGCACCAGGTCGCAGCCGTACAGCCTTGCCTTGCCCGTCGGCGCTCCGGCGGAATCCAGGGGCGCGACGCGCACGCCCTTCACGCCTTGGCGGCCGAGGGCCTCGACGACGCCGTGCCCCGGCAGCAGGTCGGTGCCGTGCCGGCCGACGCGCTGCGCGAGTCCGGGCGAAGGCGCGTCGCGCAGGTCGACCACCGCCGCGACGGTGACGCCGTGCGCCTGCAGGTCCAGTGCGGCCCGATAACCGTCGGCGTTCGCGGTCACCACCACCGCGCGCGCGCCTGGTTGCAAGGCATGGCGATAGATCAGCCGCTGCGCCGCCGAGGCGAGCATCACGCCGGGCAGATCGTTGTTGCGGAACACTGCCGGCTGCTCGAACGCACCGGTGGCGACGATCACCGCGCGGGCGCGCATCTTGGTGAGCCGCGTCGCGTCCACCAGCGGCACCCAGTGGTCGGCGTAGTACCCGGCCGCGGTGGTGCCGGTCAGCATGCGGATGCGCAGGTGGCCTGCGACCGCCGTGAGGAGCGCCAGCGTGCGTGCCTCGGTCGTCCGGTCGCCGCCGAGGTTGTAGAGCCCCGATCCGCCCGCATGCGCGTTCTCGTCCGCGACGACGACGCTCGCGCCGGCGTTCGCCGCGGCGAGGGCCGCGGCGAGCCCCGACGGGCCCGCGCCGATCACCAGCACGTCGCAGAAGTCGTAGCGCTTGGGGGTCTTCCGTGTCGGCGCGGCAGTGTCCACGCGCCCGAGCCCCGTGAGCGCCCGGAACATGCGCTCCCATTTCGGAAACCACTCCTTCGAGTGGAACGCCTTGTAGTAGAAGCCCACCGGCAGGAATGCGGACAGCTTGTCCAGCCAGCGCGCATGGTCGCGCGCGAGGCCCCCGTGGGTATTCACCGCGGCCAGGCGCATGCCATCGGCGACCGGCGTCGCGTCGGCGCGCACGTTCGGCGTCGGTCCGGATTGCACCAGCACGTTCACGTCGTGATTCGCGAAGGACAGCACGCTGCGCGGCCGGTGGTACTTGAAGCTGCGGCCGAGGACGGTCACGCCCGATGCGAGCAGCGCGCTGGTGACGGTGTCCCCCGCGAAGCCGGCGTAAGTGCGGCCTTCGAACTCGAATGCATGGATCGTCTTGCGGTCGATCCACTCGCCGGGGACGAACGGCAGGCGCTTCATCCCTCGCCCCACAGGTATGTCCGCAGCACGTCGTCGCGCTGCGTGTCGCGCTCCGCGATGAACCAGACGCCGCTGGCGAGGTGGTACCACCACTCGCGCTTCACGCCCGGCGCGCCGTTGCGGTTGAACACGTAAGCCGCCCACTCCGCGTCGGACGCGCGCGCCGGGTCCGGCATGTCGCGCACCTCGCCCCAGTAGAAGAACTCCGACACGGGTCGCGCGCCGTTCACCGGGCAGGTCAGGAGCTTCATCGCGTTAGTGCCCCACGCTCGCGGCGCCCTTTTCGCCGGTCAGGCGGTAGTCGGCGAAGCGCGAGAGGTTGAAGCCCTCGATCAACGGGTCGTTGGCGTCGTTCGCGACCGTCGCCGCCATGGTCTTGCCGCTCACCGGCGTCGCCTTGAAGCCCCAGGTGCCCCAGCCGGCGTCGAGGTAGAAGCCCTCCACGGGCGTCCTCCCCATGATCGGCGCGAAGTCCGGCGTCATGTCGGCCATGCCAGCCCACTGGCGATTGACGTTCACGTGCGCGAGGAACGGGAACATGTCGAGCATGTGCGCCGCGAGGCCTTCGACGAAATCCAGCGTCGAGCGCGTGTTGTGCAGCTCGTACGGATCCAGCGACGCGCCCATCACCAGCTCGCCGCGCGCGGACTGGCTGACGTACACGTGCAGGCTGCCCGACACGATGATGGGATCGAGCCACGGCTTCACCGGCTCGCTCACCATCGCCTGCAGCGGATGCACGTAGAGGGGCGTGCGCAAGCCCACCATGTCGGTGACGCACGGCGTGGATCCGGCGACGGCGCAGAGGACCTTGTTCGTCGCGATGTCGCCGCGTGAAGTCTTCACGCCGACCACGCGGCCGCCCTTCAGCTCGATGCCCGTCACTTCGGTCCGCTGGTGGATCTCCACGCCGCGCCGGTCCGCCCCGCGCCCATAGCCCCAGGCCACCGCGTCGTGGCGGGCGATGGCGCCGGGCTTGTGATAAAGCGCGCCCATCACCGGCGCGTGGCCCGCGCAGGTGATGTCCATCATCGGCAGCGCCTCGGCCACCGCCTTGGCATCGACGACCTCGCTCTCCACGCCGAAATGCTTGTTGACCTCGGCGCGCCAGCGCATCGTGCGCATGGCGCTGTCGGTGTGCGCGAGGGTGAAATGGCCGCGCGTCGAGTAGAAGAGGTTGAGGTCGAACTCCTCCGACAGGTCCTGCCACAGCTTCACGCTGAGGTCGTAGAACGCGACGCCCTCGGGCGTGAGGTAGTTCGAGCGAATGATGGTGGTGTTGCGCCCGGTGTTGCCGCCGCCGATGTAGCCCTTTTCCAGCACCGCCACGTTGGTGATGCCGTGGTCGCGCGCGAGGTAGTAGGCGGCGGCGAGCCCGTGGCCGCCAGCGCCGATGATCACCACGTCATAGGCAGGCTTCAGCCGGTCGCGGCGGGTGAACATCCGGGGTTCCGGATGCTCGCGGGAGAGGGCGAAACGAAGCAGGCCGAGCGGCATGAAGGGCGCGGAAAGTTAATGTGGTGCAACTTTAATTCGAATTGTGCAGCTTAGTTGCCTCTCATGCAATAACATTCCGGCATGAACGCACCCGACGACGAACACGCGCTCGACCGTCATCTCGGTAATGCCATCCGCGAGCAGCGGCTGCGCAACCACCTCACGATTGCCGACGTGGCGGCGCTGGCGGGCATCAGCCGGGGGATGCTCTCCAAGATTGAGAACGGGCAGACCGCGACCAGCCTGGACGCGTTGCGACGCATCGCCCATGCGCTGGGCGTGCCGATGAGCTCGCTCTTCCGCGGCTTTGACGCGCCGTCGGGCGGTGCGCAACTGGTCAAGCGGGGCGAAGGCATGGAAGTCGTCCGCCGCGGCACCAAGAAGGGTCATACCTACCACCTGCTCGCCTACGGTCAGGGGCCGCGCAAGCTGTTCGAGCCGTTCCTGATCTCGATGGACGACGCGTCGGAGGTGTTCCCGACGTTCGAGCATCCCGGCGTCGAGTTCATCCACATGCTGGAGGGAAGGATAGAGTACCGGCACGGCCAGCAGCGCTACGTGCTGGAACCGGGCGACTCGCTCACCTTCCGCGGTGACGTCCCCCACGGCCCCGAGCGCCTGATCGAGCTGCCGATCCGCTTCCTGGCGATCATCCACTACGACTCGCCTTCCGACGCCGAGTAACGGCGTTCACCACGAAGGCACGAAGACACGAAGAAAGGCGAAGCCGGTCGGGAGGGACCGCCTTTCGCGGCGACCGAGAAGGAGCGCTTCACACGCGCGCACGGCAGCGGTCTCTCCAGGCTCTTCGGAAAAACAGAGAGTGTCGGCAGGCGGCGCGAGGTTGTTGCGCCGCCGGTCAAAAAAACGGGGCGCCTAAGCGCCCCGTGAAAGGAAAGTCCTTTCGGACTTCGCCCCTGCTCCTTGCGGGGCCGGTGCCCGAAGGCGCCGGCCCCCGTGTGCTTACATGTGGTAGGCCGTCTCGCCGTGGGTGTTGATGTCGAGGCCCTCGCGCTCTTCCTCTTCGGTGACGCGCAGGCCCACGATCATGTCGGCGATCTTCAGCGAGATCCACGCCACCACGCCGGACCAGATGATGGTCACCAGCACCGCCTTGGCCTGGGTCCACACCTGCGCGGCGATGGAGTAGTCCTCGGGCTTGACCATCGCCGCAGTGACCCAGTCGGCCACGAAGCCGGGGCCGCCGAGCGCGGGAGAGGCGAACACGCCGGTGAGCAGCGCACCGAGGATGCCACCGACGGCATGCACGCCAAACACGTCCAGCGAGTCGTCCGCGCCGAGCATGCGCTTCAAGCCGTTCACGCCCCACAGGCAGACGATCCCGGCCAGGCCGCCGATCACGAAGGCGCCGGAGATGCCCACGTTGCCGGCCGCCGGGGTGATCGCCACCAGGCCCGCGACCGCGCCGGACGCCGCGCCGAGCATCGAGGGCTTGCCCTTGAAGATCCACTCGCCGAAGGTCCAGGTCATCACCGCGCAGGCAGTCGCCAGGAACGTGTTCATGAAGGCCAGCGCGGCGCTGTTGCCTGCCTCGAGCGCGGAACCCGCGTTGAACCCGAACCAGCCCACCCACAGCAGCGAGGCGCCGATCATGGTCATGGTGAGGTTGTGCGGGCTCATCGCCTCCTTGCCGAAGCCGATGCGCTTGCCCACCACATAGGCACCCACCAGGCCCGCGATGCCGGCGTTGATGTGCACCACCGTGCCGCCCGCGAAGTCGAGGGCACCCCACTGCCAGATCAGGCCCGCAGAGGCGTTCAGCTCGTCGACCAGCTTCGGATCCGTGTAGGCGTCCGGACCGGCCCAGAACCAGACCATGTGGGCAATCGGCGCGTAGGAGAACGTGAACCAGAGCACCATGAAGATCAGCACCGCGGAGAAGCGCACGCGCTCCGCCCAGGCGCCGACGATCAGGCCGCAGGTCACCGCAGCGAAGGTCGCCTGGAAGCACGCGAACACGATCTCCGGGATCACCACGCCCTTGCTGAACGTGGCCGCCATGGCGAAGGTTCCCGCGGCCGCATCGAAGGCGCCGTTCATGAACAACCGGTCGAAGCCGCCGAAGAAAGCGTTCCCCGCCGTGAATGCCAAGCTGTAGCCGTAGACGAACCAGAGCACGGTGATCATCGAGAAGGTGACGAACACCTGCATCAGCACGGAGAGCATGTTCTTGGCGCGGACCATGCCGCCGTAGAACAGCGCGAGAGCCGGCACGCCCATCATCAGGACGATCAGGGTGGACACCAGCATCCACGCCACGTCGCCCTTGTTGGGCACGGGCGCCGGCGCGGCCTCGGCGGGCTTTGCGTCGGAAGCCGGCGCTGCGGCCTGGGCGAGCTGCACGGGCGGCGCGCCCGCCACGGTGATGCTCACGCGCCGTGCTTCGGCGTCCTTGCCCACGCCGGACTCGACCACCACGGGCTTGACCATGTTGATGCGGTCCTCGGCAACGCCGGCCGCCTTCAGCGCATCCCGGACCGTCTCGGCGCGCGCCTTGGCGAGCGCTTCGTTGGCGGCGAGATCACCCTGCTTGTCGGTGTACCCGGAGACGTCGACCTTCATGCCGGCGCTGGCCTTCATCGCGCCTGCGACCGCCTCGACGACCTTCTTGTCGTCGGCGGAGAGCTCGGCCTTGCCGGTCTCGAAGTGGACGCGCGCGGGAAGGTCCGCGGCGCCGGCAACCCCGGCGGCCAGGAACGTTCCGAGCAGCGCGAGCGCTGCAAACAGCTTTTTCATTGCATGTCTCCCTTACAGCGCTTCTGCACCGGTCTCGCCGGTGCGAATGCGGACGACCTGCTCGAGGTCGAAGACGAAGATCTTGCCGTCGCCGATCTTGCCGGTATTGGCGGACTTCTCGATCGCCTCGATCACCTGGTCCAGCATCTCGGTCTTGATCGCTGCCTCGATCTTGACCTTGGGCAGGAAGTCGACGACGTACTCGGCGCCTCGATACAGCTCGGTGTGACCCTTCTGGCGCCCGAATCCCTTCACTTCGGTCACCGTGATGCCCTGCACGCCGATGGCGGACAGGGCCTCACGGACTTCGTCAAGCTTGAAGGGCTTGATGATCGCGGTGACCAGTTTCATGCGTATAGTCCTCGGAAATGGTGGCGGGGCGGCGTGCGCCGCTCCGCGCGGATCAGAACGTCTTCTTCACGTACACGACGAAGGCGCTGTCGGCCGTGTTCAGGTTCTTCGTGGTGGCGTCGGTGTAGAAGTTGCGGCCGTTGTCGCCGTTCTTGATGTCGGTGTCGGTGTAGAAGGCCCCGAGCTCGAGGCCCTTGACCACGCCGCCCTGAACCGTGTACGAAATGCCCAGCTTCCAATCGTTATAGGACGCTTCCGTGCCAAGGCTGCGCTCGCCGTCGTTCGCCACGTCCAGGATGCCGTAGTGCGCCATCAGCGTGATGCCGGTTTCGCCGACCGGGTAGTTGGCGAAGAAGTCCAGGTACCACGTGCCGCTCGTCTCGTCCGTGTTCGCGTTCGGGCGGGCGCCGAAGTAATCCTTCAGGCTGTAGGAGTAACGGAAGCCGAGCCACTTCCACCCGGCGCCGGCATAAACTTCCCAAGTGTTGGGACTCCACGCAACGCCGGCAGGGGCCGGAAACCTGTCGCCCCTTGGGAACCAGTAATAGATCGTGCCAACGTCGAAGTAGAAGTCGGAATCGCCGAAGTTGCGCTTGATGCCGCCGTAGAAGTCCCACTCGATGCTCGACTGCTCGTAGTACTTGAAGTCCTGCAGCCAGCTGATGTTGGACGCCCAGGTGCCGGCGTAGAAGCCGGTTGTGTGGGAGTAGTCGAAGCCGCCCTGCACGGCCGGCTCTCCGCCGGTCTGCGTGACGCCGCGGAAGATGTACTCGCTGAACAGTCCGATATTGGCGGTGAAGGTATGCGGACCGCCGGTGCCGCTCGGCTGATCCTGTGCGAGCACCGCGGAGGGTGCGACCGCGCAGGCGGCGAAGGCAGTGGCGACGAGTATCCTTTTCATGTTGAGCCCCCTAAGAAGAAAAATAGATCGCAGGGGCACCGTGAGCATTTCACATGCCAGAAAAATTCTTACGATAGATCAATAAATTGGCTTGTATCCAACAATAGCGGCGACGCGGAGCGCTTCATCGTGGGGCGCGCTTTCGCTGGCGCGCACCGCCGTGGAGCGCGGGCCTCCAGGCGTCGGTGTCACCGCGATCGGATGCTAGACTGATGACCGCCTTCTGATTGCGACACGGGAGCCGCGCCATGGCCGCTGCCAAGTTCATCGACGAGCTTAATGCCCGCCTTGCGGAGCTGTTCGCCGCCAGCCCGGCGAAGGATCTCGAACGCAACGTGAAGGCGATGATGACCGGCGCATTCGCGCGCATGGACCTGGTGACGCGCGAGGAGTTCGACGTTCAGGCCAAAGTGCTCGCCCGCACCCGCGAGAAGCTCGCCGACCTCGAGCGGCGCGTGGCGGAGCTCGAGGCGGCCGCGGCGCGCGGCGAATAGCGCGCCTCCATGGCGCTCGCGGTCCTCCACAGCCGCGCGCTGTCGGGATTCGAGGCGCCGCCGGTCACCGTCGAGGTCCATCTCGCCGGAGGTCTGCCGTCCTTCACCATCGTCGGCCTGCCCGACACCGAGGTGAAGGAAGCGCGCGACCGCGTGCGCGCCGCGCTGCAGACCTCGCGTTTCGAGTTTCCCGCCCGGCGCATCACGGT